>Ga0209011_1000066_pt1 | contig 66456 bp, 51 predicted proteins | sample BlaSpr_A8_OM1_M3_FD_187986 | JGI IMG/M metagenome (GOLD analysis project Ga0209011, IMG submission 187986) | Forest soil microbial communities from Thunder Bay, Ontario, Canada - Black Spruce, Ontario site 2_A8_OM1_M3 (SPAdes) (version 2) | ecosystem: Environmental > Terrestrial > Soil > Boreal...
CGCCGCACACGTCGAACTTCGTGAGCCCCTCTACGGCCGAGCGGATGATGGTGCGCTCGAACTGGTGGTCGTCAACTATCAGGATGGTCCTGACTTCTGGGGCGTCTTGCGGATCTGGGGCGCCGTCCCTATTGGGCACTAAAGGCCCTGGCGTTCGGTCACTCAGTTGGAGGGAACTCAGCATTCCGGCAACATTCCTACAGCTTGTCTGCCCAATGCAATACAGTGAATACCCTAGCGCCGGACGTGCGTCACAAATTTAGCCCAGCCTGTAAAGGCTGGGTACGCACGCCCCCCCCCGTCATTCCGAACGAAGCGACCCGGCTTTTTCCCGCGCACGCCTTTTGTGCGCCGGGTCGCGAAGAGAGGAATCTCTCCTCCGCCCCATCGCCTCTCGCCTTGCGAGAGATGAATCTCTCTTCACCTTTTTAGGAGCTGGGAGCTTTAGCTCCCACGTAAAGCGCTACGTGTCAGATGTAGGGGCCGGGCTTCAGCCCGGCTAGCGAGCAAAGCGAGCGCTGCGGACCGTGTAGGGGCCGCCGACCGTGGCGGGCGCCTTTGCTTTTCTCTTTAGGAGGTGGCGGCTTCAGCCGCCACGTTCCGGCGCAAAAACACCCCCGTCATTCCGAACGAAGCGACCCGGCTTCTTCCTGCGCACGCCTTTTGTGCGCCGGGTCGCGAAGAGAGGACCGCCTCCCCATCGCCTCGCGCCTTTTACGAGCGATGAATCTCTCTACCGCTTTTGGCGCTTGCCCCTTTGTAGCGGCGAGTTCATCTCGCCATTCCCAAGCCCCATGCGGCTTTGATACAGCTATACTGAGAGTTCAGATGAACTTGACGGCAGAAGACCTGCTACGTGGCGCAGTCTATGCTCTCGAGCAGGCCGGCTTCCTACTGCATGACGCAGAAACTTTGTACAAAGCTGGCCGCTATTCAAGCGCCCTCGCTCTCTCGGTCTTTTGCGTGGAAGAAATGGGGCGGACTGGTATCCTGCTTCGTGGTCGAGTTCACGCCCTTCAAGGCAAATCCATTTCTGTTCACTCCATCAAACGCCAGTGCAGCAATCACGCGGCAAAGCTCGCCAAGGGTTATACGGGAGCTGTTGACATTGCTTTGCTCGGACGACCGGAGCTGTTCGAGGCTATTTTTATGAGTACTTGGGGGTGACGAAACTCAGAAGCGGGCCATGGAGCTTGCAAAGAGCATCGCCACGCGAAAAGCTAAACGCGAGCCGCGCGATTTGCACCAACTTCGTCTCTCCGCCCTTTACGTTGAGCCCGGAGATGAATCGACAGATTGGAATCGCCCCAGCAAAGTGACTCAGACTGCTTGTCTGTGGGTGCTGCGCAAGGCCGCTGACGAATATTCGGATCAACACTTCTGGTACAAACTCAATGGCCGGGACCCGGACACGGCAATCGCAAGGTGGGCAGAGCGACCATCTCTTCCGGAGCCCCTAAATCTCTAACGCAACAAAGTGTTTGTTCTGTTGCGTTTTGAGGCTCGGCGCAATCGAATATGCGGGACTTAAGCACCGGAACGGAAGCATCGGTCGAGCGTAATGTTGCATTTCCCTGATCCCCCAGAGCGGGTGAAGGCCGGTCTCTTCACCAGCGTGAGTCTACCGGGCAGGTCAAGCTTTCCCGAGAAGATCAGTCAAGTATGACGCACGGATGCAGGCCGTAAAATCAGGCTCATCAAACCCATTTGGTTTAGGTCGCAGGAACCCATAGGAGATTACTCCTGCAACTTTGCAGTCCAAATCGAGAACTGGCCCTCCGCTCATCCCAGGGTGCAGGTTGGCGTCCACTTCGAAAACCTCTATTCCCTTGGCCCCTGAGGGTACACAGAGGTCGGACGCAACAATGCAGCCGCAGGCCCGAAGATTAACCATCGGCCTCCCTAAATTAATTTGTTCAAGACCTCTGTAAGTCAACGGATAGCCCAGTGCGAGCACGCTCTGCCCATACTGTGCGGGAAACTCGGAAATCTCCAGCGCGGTGAACTCGGGGTCATTGTCGATCAGTCTGAGGAGGGCTATATCCGCTTCGGCATCTTCGATGATCTTTTCAAACCGAAAGGACTTCCGCTCAGGCATAGTCTTGAGCAAGATTGACTTAGAAACGTCCTCCCCTTGGGTCACATGATATGCAGTGGCGACAAAGCCGTGCTTACCTAAGGCAAAAGCTGTCCCAAATCCGCCTTCAAGGACCACTGCGTATAGAGAGCGCCACGAAGAATCAAAAACCCTTCGAAACATCTAGTCCCCTGAACAGATGAGATAGGTCAATCGAAAATCAGAATAGCTCTCCGTGTGTCTCCGCTCCTCGTTGCGAGCGTGCAGGAGCTTGGCTTCGTGATTGTCGCGTGGAAAACGGCATCCGGCTCAATCACTTCCAGGCTGATCTCGGCGCCGCCGGAAACGTAACAGAGCGCGGCATCCTTGAGGTGCGCTTCCAATTCATCAGCGAACGCAAGCAAGTCAGCGTCTCCATGCGCTCTCTCTCGCCTTTTCTTCGGCAAGTCGTGAATCGCCATAAGCCTCCAGGCAGAGTCCGCCGATGAGTCAACAACAGCTAGCGATGTAAGTCAACGAGAGCAGTAAACTATCATTGCCATTCAGACTTCGCCTGCGACGGACATTCGGCTATCTCGAAAAAGCTTCACCGAGAAAGCGTGTGACCTGCTCGATTCTCAAGAGAGACAGCAGCTTTGGGCGACGATAATAGTGGGTGCACACACCCGCCAACCCCAAACGCGGCAACCACACACCACCGGCTGACTTTTCAAACCACGCTCCAGCGCCGCTGAAACCGGGGGCATGCTTGCCCTGATCAGCGGCAACGAACCGGGTCAAAAACTCAGATGCCGGATCGAAGCGATGAAGTCGGGGCGTTTCCTGAATCCGGCTCCATTGGAGCATAGCGAAGGCTGCCCGGATTCCTGGCGAGACAACCCGTGATAAGTCGAATGGGTATCCCCTCATACTTATGATGGTCCCAGACGGAGGGGTAGTGGAGTCCTCAGCTAGGTCAAAGAAGCGGACTGGATGCTCGTCTCCAATTGATCTTTCGACTTCCAAGGCCGCTAGGTCCGAATTCTCCGCGCCGCATCGAACGACTATCTTCATTCTGACTTTGGCTTTGTATTCTACATCTCGCCGTTTCGGTAGCTCGTCGATGGGAGAACGCTTCATGGTGCCCTCGTCTCGGAAATAAAACCAAATGTCGTCATTCGGTGAGCCTTCGACGACATGGCGCGCAGTAAGAATCACTGGACGCCGACGCCAGAGAATTGCGGTGCCTGTTCCAATAGACTTTGAATGTTCTACCACAATGCCAACAATGTGCCAGGCGACAGCTTCCTCGATGGCCTCACCTTCCCTGTTAATGAGGTCAATCTGGCTAGGCGTAAGCCTGCTTTGGTGTGCCCTTCGACCCAGGCTGTCGCGTGTCTTACTCAGATCGGCCATCGTTTCTTGATCTGCTCCTGGTCGCTCAGAATCCCTGAGAATTTGTCATCTTCGATGGCCTTGAGAACGGCTACTCTCAGTGTTGTCTCCATCGACTCGTACACCCCGCGGGTCCTCACAGCAAATACAAACGCTCCGGCTGCTTGATCTCCAGGCCGCCCTGGTGCGCTTCCGCAACGTATCGTGTGGCAGGTTGCGGCAGCCGGCCAACACAAGCCGCCGAGCAAGCATGCACCAGCAATGGCAGCACATCCGTCGCGACCCACAGCGAGATCCAATATTGCAGCGGCCCGGACTCTGCAAACGCACCGCAGCACACGCTGCAGTGTTCGGGCGCGCCCCCGGGCGAAATGGCCGGCAGCCGCGGAAACGGCGGCCGGTAATCCTGGTTGCCGTAGAGCGCGCGCGTACTCACCGTGCTTTCCTTGAGCTCCAGGCATCGCGTAATTTCATACGGAAAATAATGGAGTCGATACGAAGTGTACGGCGTGAACTCCTTCAGCGCCGTCATCCCTCCAATTTCCGGCGGTACGCGCACGAGATAGCTTCCATACAACATCAGGTGCTTCACGCTCTTCAGCTTGGCGATGCTGGGGGGCAGCGTCACGATTTGTTCCCAGTCCTCGGGCGGCATCTCCCGCTGCGGCGCGAACTCTTCTCGTCCGTCCCGCGCCGCTTGCTCCACCAAATCGAGCAGCCGCTTCCACGCATCGCAATTCGTGTCTTGTACTTCAGGGTGCAGCGCCAGCTCCGACCATTCCCGCGTCTTGTACTGCGGATTCAGGCACTCGCACAATCTCGATGATGTCACGTCGCTACCCCTCGCGCGCCGGTGTTGACTTTCTGTATTAAGACATTCATTCCACGGAACTTACAGTTTACTATTGATAAACATACAGATCTATGGTACCGTTTCGCGTGTTATCTCGAACAAACCTCGCTGAGCGTCTGCGTAACTCCTTTAGATTCCGCACTTCCGTGAAACCGTGCATTTTGCACTATTTTGGTGCAAATAAGTCCTTTAGAATATGCACTTACAGACACCCTTCTTGTAACTCCTTTAGAATCCGCACTTACAAAAACACCGGGAGAGGGGTACCCCAACACTTCCGCGCCACGATTCACTTCCGCCGTCATATGCATCACGTGGCGCCTCTATCCCCTGTGGCCTCACTCGATTGCGCATACTTCCCGTCACCACGGGGGTGTACCCCCTACGCGCGTCAGATTTTCCCGACGTTCAGACCTTCCGACATTCAGAGTTTCAGACGTTCTTGCCGGACCATTTTGGAACGTCGCCACTTCTGGGGTAGTCTCTCGCGCATGATCTCCACATCTCACCGTATCCCCCTGCTGATTTGCGCCGCGCTCTTGCTCGGCTCTGCGGCTCTTGCGCAGACCAAGCCCCAACCCAAGCAGATCGCCATCGCCCACGTTACCGTCATCAATCCCGGTACCGCTTCAGTGCAGCCCGACTCCCTCGTGGTGATTAACGGAGATCGTATCACCTTCGTCTCGCACTCCGCGGCCGTGCCGCTCGCGAAGAACACGCGCGTCATCGACGGCCGCGGACAATTCCTCGTCCCCGGCTTGTGGGACATGCATGTGCACTCCGCGTTCGGCGACTGGTTTCCTGGCGGGCGCGACATCATCTTGCCCCTCTTCCTCGCCAACGGCGTCACCGGCGTGCGCGACATGGGCGGAGACATTCCCGTGCTCTTCGCCTGGCGCAAGCAAATCGCCGACGGCAAAATCATCGGCCCGCGCATGATTATTTCCGGCCCGATGCTGGACGCACTCTTGCCGGACGGCAAGCTGCGCTTCCCCAGTTCCATCGCCGTCACCACGCCGCAAAGCGCCGTCGCCGCCGTGGACGCGCTCAAAGCGCAAGGCGTCGACTTCATCAAGGTCCAAAGCGTCATCTCCCACGATGCGTACCTCGCCGCCGCTGCCGAAGCGCACAAGGTCGGCCTTCCCATCGTCGGGCACGTGCCGGACAAAGTTCGCATCGCGGAAACCATCGCTGCCGGACAAAAAAGTATCGAGCACCTTATGGGCAGCTTCGAGGGCTGCTCCACCGAAGAAGACAAATTCATTGCCGGCCAGGGCGATCTAAAACTCCTGCTCGCCACGCAGGACAAACAAAAGTGCGATGCGCTCATTCGCCTGCTGGCGCAAAGCCAAACTTGGCAGGTTCCCACCCTCGCCTGGCAACGCGGCGGCACCTTTCTCGACCAACGCGACCTGAAGCACGATCCGCTCGACAAATACGTTCCAGCCTACTGGCGTGACGTGACCTGGAAGCGCTTCACCGACGAGATGATGCCCGGCCTGCTGCACGATCCGCTGGAGCTGCGCCAGAAATATTTCGCGGCCAATCTGCAAATGGTGGGAGCGCAGCATCGCGCCGGCGTTCCGTTCCTCGCCGGAACCGACGCCGCGCCCGGCGTCTACATCATGCCGGGATTCAGCCTGCACGATGAACTATCGAATTTCGTCGAAGCTGGCTTCACGCCCATGGAATCGCTGCAAACGGCAACCAGTGGGCCGGCAAAGTTTTTAGGAATGGAAAACAGCTACGGCTCGGTGGAAGCGGGCAAAATCGCGGACCTGGTTCTGCTCGCAGCCAATCCGCTCGAAGATATTCACAACACGCAGAAGATCACAGCGGTAATCGTCAACGGCCGCCTGCTCGATCGCGCCGCGCTCGACCGCATACTCAAGCAAGTGGAATCGGCAGCCAAGCGCAACGGCGCGCAAGCGCGCGCTAACTTCAAAACAACTTCCACTTCGACTTTTTCTTCACGCACAAACACGTCGGCGAATACTCCGGAGCAACAACCGTGACGTGGTTCGGCAAATCGTATGTCACCTGCGCGTTGAGCTGCGCCGACGAGCGAGTTTTGTCGATGCGATATTCGTACTCCACCGTCAGCGGAAGCGGATCCTCGGACTGGTTCGCCGCAAAAGTCCACGAGCACAAATTTTCTTTCGCCGCGCTCACCAGCGCCGGCGGCCCCGCGATCGTATCCGTAAAGCCGAACCGGCCATCCTTGTGCACCAAAATTTTCAACACTACTTTGCCGTGCACTTTCGACTGCCACGCCACTTCCGGATAGCTCGGCGCCTGAAAATGCGTCACGCGCGGCAGCTCCGCCATGGGCGCATCAGCAAAAAGCAAAGACGAGAAAAGGAATGCGAGTAGGGTGTTCATTCCCAACCTCCAATTTTTTCCGCGGACTCTTTGCGCGGCGGCTCTGTGAGCGCGCACTGCTCTGCGCCACAATGGCAACTCGCCAGGACACAGCCATGCTGCCCCTGCGCTTGGGCTCGCTACTTCGCGCTGCGCGAATCAGTTCCCTGCTTCGCTCTTTTTGCGCGCCGCTTCAAACTCGTCGCCGGGCTGCCAACCTTGCAGCTCCGGCCTCATTGCCGCTTGCTGGCCAAGTAAAAATCCAAATCGCGCCATCTTCGCGAGTCCGGTGAAATCCATCTCCGCGCGATATTCATCGCTGGGCTGATGGTAGCGATGATCGACATAATCCTGCGCCTGCGCATCGCCCCACGCCGCGTCGTGGCCTTTGTATTTCAATCCTTCGCCGATGGAAAAAGAAGGAATGCCCACGCGCGCCAAACTGAAATGATCGGAGCGGTAATAATGCCCGGCTTCCGGGCGCGAATCCGCTCGAATCGCGAAGCCGAATGTTTTTGCCATCGATTCCACCACCGGATAAAACGTGGTGCGCTCCGCGCCGCTCACTTCCGTTTCTTCCGGATCACCGATTGGGGCGAGCGCATCATAATTCAAGTTGAGCGCAATTTTCGAGGGCGGAACTGGGGAATGTTTGCCCAAATATTCGGAGCCGAGCAGGCCTTGCTCTTCCGCGGTGACCGCTGCGAAGAGGATGGAGCGCGGCGGCGGCAGTTTCGCAAGCGACCAGGTGCGCGCGAGTTCGAGCAAGATTCCGCAGCCCGTGCCGTTGTCGACTGCGCCGTTGTAAATGTTGTCGCCGCTCATGGTGGGATTGATTCCCAAATGATCGTAGTGCGCGGTGTAGAGGACGGCTTCCGCGGCGCGTTTCGAATCGGCGCCCAGCAATTTTGCGATTACGTTGCGTGAAACGAAGGGATGTAACTGGCTGGCGACGTGAGCTTGCAAGCGCACGGGCAATTCGAATGGCTTGAAGTCGCGCGACTGCGCTTGCTGAAACATTTTGTCGATGTCCTGGCCGGACATAGCGGCAAGTTTCTTTGCGACATCCAGATGAATCCAGGAAGCTGCTTGCAATTTCGGCGTGGCGTCGCGGCGCAGATGCGACTTTTCCGTGCCCCAGGAGTTGCGCACCACTTGCCAGCCATAGCTGGCGAGATCGGTGCGATGGATAATTAGCGTGGCGACAGCACCGCGACGCGCGGTCTCTTCGAACTTGTAGGTCCATCGGCCGTAGTAGGTGAGCGCTTTGCCCTTGAAGAATTTCGGATCATCGGAAATCGGCTCGTTCACAAACAGCAGGGCCACTTTGCCTTTGAGGCCGACGCCTTTGTAATCGTTCCACTGATATTCCGGGGCGGTGATTCCGTAACCGACAAAAACGATGGGCGCGTCGATGTCGGCCGTTTCCGTCTGGCTTTCGTTGTTGGTGACGAAATCGTCGAGGTTCTTCAGCGAGACCGCTTCGCCGTTTGCGGGAACCAACCTGAAGGAAGTAGCCTCGAGCGTTTTCACGCCCATCATCGGAACGTCTTGAAAATAGGCGCCATTCTCCGCGCCGGGTTTCAGGCCGTAGAGTTCGAATTGCGTGGCGATGTACTCCGCGGCGATGTCTCCGCCGCGCTGGCCGGTTCCGCGGCCTTCGAGCAAATCGCTGGCGAGGAATTTCACATGGGCGCGGATTTTCTCGGCGTCCGGCATCTCGACTGAGGTGATCTCGAGCTTCGCAGAGGTATGGGTCTTCTTTTGCGCCGCAAGCGACACGCCGACTAGCGTGATTGTGACCAGCAGCAAAGAGATCAAACTTAGCCTACGCATTCTTTTCTGTTCCTCTTTCTATCCATCGCTCCAGCGAAATTCTTGCGCTACTGCTTGTTCGTCTCCAAGACTAATCATCGTGCTGAGCTGGGGCGCAGCGGTGCTGCGCCCCTACAAACTAGCGATCACTTCTTCGCGCGATCCTTTAGCAGATTTTTCAGTTCGCTCATGAATTCCTGCACGTCCTTGAAATCCATGTAGACGGAAGCGAATCGCACGTAAGCGACTTTGTCGAGCTTTTTGAGGCGGTGCATAATCATTTCGCCGATTTCCGTGGTGGTCAGCTCGCGCTCCGTGGCTTCGTGTACCACACCTTCGATTTCATCAACAATGGCCTCGAGTTTTGGCGTGGCCACCGGCCTTTTTTCGCAGGCCTTCAGCAAGCCTTGCAAAATTTTCTGGCGTTCGAATCTTTCGCGGCGCCCGTCCTTCTTGATCACCATGTATGGAATTTCGTCGATGCGTTCGTAGGTGGTGAAGCGGCGTCCACATTTGAGGCATTCGCGGCGGCGGCGAATGGTGTCGCCGCTGCGGCCTTCCCGGGAATCAATCACCTTGTCGTCGACGTGCGCACAGAAAGGACACTTCACTCAGCAATTTCTCCTGGAGCGCTCTGAAGTTCCGACGCCTCTTCGCTTTTGGCCATTCGGCGCAGTTCGCCAAGCGACCAGCCCTCGCGAATCAGCAGCGGTACACCGACCACGCTGCACATGGCAAAAGAAATCAGCCACAAGACGATGGCAGCGGCAACGGCCGGCTCTCTTTCTACTCCAAAGATCGCGGTGTACGCAATGATGGATCCGGCCTGCGAGCCGCCGCCCACGCCGGGGACTTGCACGGCGGAGCCGACGAGGGTAAAGGCCATCACCAGCATGGCGTCGCTCAGGGTGATGCTTGCGAGCTTTCCGCCAAAACTGTGCGACACCCACAAATACACCAGCACGACCAGAAACCAATGGGCCGTTGAGTATAGAACTGCCAGCGCGAGTTGGCCCCAGCTGCGGATAGTCTGCACGCCGCGAGCAAAGCCCAGACCGATGCGAGCCAGCCTGGCACGCCATCCGTGAGAGGCGATGACGCCTTGGAGTTGGCGCTCCAGCATAGCCATGCCGTGGAGTCGAAGATAGACCAGCACGGCCACGGCGCCCACGACACCCAGAAACAGCGCCCAGCCAGTGGTTTTTGCCGCGGCCTGCATTGCGCTGCTCATTTTGCCAGCGTGCGGGTGCGACTGAAACAGCAGCAGGCCAATGGCGGCGATAACCGCGGTGCTGGCGGCATCAAATAGCCGCTCCAGAACGTAAATGCCAAACATCCCCGAGACCGGCTGCTTCTCTCTGCGGGCCAGAAGTAGAGGCCGGATGGGTTCGCCTGCGCGGCCGAGCAGGAAGACGGCGGAAAATCCGGCCAACGTCATGGCGTAGATGTTCCAGAAATGCGAAGAACCTAGATTGCGCTGGAAAACTTTCCAGCGCAGCGCGCGCAGGGCGTAGCAGCCGTAGATGGCGACGACGGAAAGGAGAAGGAGGAAAGGATTTGCGTCGCGAATGGCGTGAAGAAGTTTTTCGCCGCTGAAATCCCCGAAATGAAGCAGGCCGCGCGCGCGGTAAGCAACAAATCCCAGGACACCGAGCCCGACAGCCGCGACTAAAAGCTTCCTCGACGAAGCACGCATGAGCTTGCCAGCCTACTGGCAGCACGCAGAGGCGTCAAGCCGACGAGTGGCCGACATGCATTAATGTGCGGGGCGCCATGTAGTTTCACTTGTCACCGCCTTTTACGGCCGGGGGCCCTGACCTGCCAGCACGTAGGGTAATCTTCCGACGGTCATTTACGGGAATCGCCTGCTTGACAGTCGCTTTGAATAAAGTATGGTGCGGTTCGACAGAGTCCCCCTAACGGAAAAAACTGGCAACAGACCCCCGGGAACGAAGAAAGCACCAATGCGCGTGCCGATGTCGCTCCTAGCAGACCGAAGGTGGTCCATGAACCGTAAGAGTCATCTTGCGAGCTGCCTTTCCCAACGCCACTGGCCAGGTAACGTTCAATCCCAAGCAATACTAAGCAACGCGCCGGCCTGCTGCTGCTCGATGGCGTGATTTATACGACCTGGGCTTTGCACTGTGACATTTATATTTCGGAATCCTTCGTCCTGGGAGTGCAAACGTGCAACTCACCGCCAGCACAGCGCAGAATTATGCAATGGAGCTTGCCACATTTAAAGGCGCCCCGTAATCGATTTCCGCCGCAACCATTAGCTCGTGCTTCACTGAAGGTGACGGACGGTTCCGCGCGTCACGAATTCCGTGGGCAGAACCCGCTGACTGAACGCCATTTGGGGATGATGCAGACGCTCCAGAAGCATTTTCATACAGGTTTCGCCTATTTCCTCCTTATCGACGCGGACGGTTGAAAGCGGCGGATCCATCAGAACGGCTTCTTCACGGTCGTCGAAGCCGACCAGACTGATTTGGTCCGGCACCTTTACCCCGCGTCGGCACAAGGATCGCCAAAGTCCGAAAGCGATTTCGTCGTTGCCGGCTACGACAGCAGTGGGTCGCGACCGCCGGGACAGGATTCGCCCCACGCTCCTTTGACCGAAATCGCCGAAACTCAGAGGGTTTCGGGCGGTGATCAAGACGGGATTTAGCTTGTTCTCGCGCATTCCTTGCCGGTAGCCTTCGAATCGGCGATGCAGCCACGGGTAGGAGACATCTCCGGCGAAAACAATCTGGCGGTGACCCTTAGCGATGAGGTAACGCGTGGCTTGGAGTGTCCCATTGAAGTCATCGAAGCCTACTTGGTCGAATTGCTGCTCGTCGTCCATTCCTACCACGTTGTTACTGAAGGCAACGAAGGGCATACGGATGGATTCGATTCTGCGGAGCAGATTCGGATAAATCGTCCCCGCCAGAATAACTCCGTCAATCAATCCACGTTCTTGAAGAACGGGAGGCAGGTCAATCCTATCGGGAGGCGTCCTCGGGGAATAATGCAGCGCCGCGAACAGCACGTGTTGTTTCAAGCCGCTGGCATAGGATTCGACGCCTTGCAGGATGCGGGCATGAAAAGGATGGAGAAAATCGCGGTTGCTCAGGAGAAAGCAGACCATTTCCGCGCGTCGTTTGAGCATCCGGCGGGCCTGCGCATTGGGGCGAAATCCGAGACGGCGGATGGCATCAAGTACCCGCGCGCGCGTTTTCCGGCTTACCTGAGAGCTGGAATTTAGCACGCGCGAAATCGTTCCGATGCCTACACCCGCGGCACGCGCTACCTCGCGAATCGTCGTTTTTGTTGGAACTGCTTCCATCACAATTGTGTTTCTCGTCGCCTTCGCGTCTTGCCTTCGCTTCGCGGGGGCGACCTCCCCGATCCTTTTCCCGGCGCAAGTTTAACACACCATAGGCACGATGATAGAAAGCAACTTGCCTGGGTAGCCTGCGTGCGCTTTCGGCAAGAAGTCAAGAAACCGATGTTGCAAAGCCGTTTTCCAAGATTCTGACTTGACAGGCACTTTTTGCTCGGTTAGGGTGTGGAACCAGTTCCAGTCCTTCTGGAGCTTTGTCGAAGCGAGTGGGGTGTGTGATGAAAAAACTGTCTGGTTCCTCTTTTGGCTGGATCAGCTGGCGTAGGTCTCCCGCGATCAATAGCCAAGGGCCTGCGACGCCTAATCCAGGTGGTCTGATCAAACTGTGCTACCTCAATACGGCCTTATTGCTCGGAATAATGCTTCTAGGATTTTCTGCACCAGTCGTCGGTCAAGCTGTGAATGCGACCCTGCTTGGGACGGTGACCGATTCCAGCAGCGCCGTTGTTGCGGGCGCCAAGGTCACGATCACGGAGATGAACACGGGCGTGAAGCGGGAGGCTGCCACAAACGACAGTGGCAACTATGAGTTCCCAAATCTTCCTCCCGGGCGATACGAAGTTGCCGTCAACCAGCAAGGATTCAAGCGCGCGGTCCGCTCCAACGTCGATGTTCTGGTGAACGCCGATGTGCGCGTAAACCTGGAACTCCAGCCGGGCACGGCATCGGAAACCATCGTGGTGAGTGCCGAAAATCCTATTCTACAAACCGACACCGCCGATACCGGGCGGAAAATTGAGCAAAGGCAGGTGGAAGACCTGCCGCTGGCTTTCAACCGTAATTTCCAGAGCTTGCTGAACCTTGTGCCGGGCACGACGCGGGGACACCGCGAGCACTCAGCGTTTTTCAACTCGCAAGACAGCCTCAGGACCGAAGTAAATGGGCAATCCGGGCTGGCCAACAACCTGGAGTTCGAGGGGTTGAACGACAACGAGCGAACCGGCCTTTTGTCTATCTACATTCCACCTATCGAAGCCATCCAGACTGTGGACGTGACCACCAGCAACTACGACGCGGAGTTGGGTCGGGCGAATGGCGCGGTAACCAACGTCATTCTCAAATCGGGGACGAATGAGTTCCACGGCGCGGCGTATGAGATCAATAGGATCAGCAAACTGGCAGCGGTGCCGTTTTTTCAGAACACGAGGATAGCGCCGAAGGCCAACACCGTTTATAACTACTACGGCGCGAACATCGGCGGGCCCATCGTGAAGAACAAGACCTTCATCTTTGGTGATTTCCTGCGTATCAATGACCACCAGGGGCAGTTCTTCAACGGCACGGTCCCCCCGTCGGATTTTCGGAATGGGGATTTCAGTCATGCCACGTCTGCTTCTGGCCAGTTGATTCCCATTTATGATCCAGCAACGGGCAATCCTGATGGGACTGGTCGGACTCAGTTTGCGTTCAATGGAACGCCGAACGTGATCGATCCCGCCCGAATCAGTCCCATTGCCAAAGCCATTCTGGCGAAGATTCCACTACCCAACGTGGTAACCGCAACGTGTCCTCTCAATTCTACTGGTCCCGGTTGTCTTGTGGCGACGAACAACTTTCAGGGAACGACCAAATTCATCAAAGACACGACCTCTTTTGACGTGAAGGTCGATCACAACATCAGCGTGAGCAACCGTCTCTCCGGACGCTTCAGCTTTTCAAATCAGAGTTTGAGCCAGGCGCCCATATTTGGCGTGATAGGAGGACCCTCCAACGGCGCTTTTTCCGGTACTGGCAAGCAACGCTATTGGGACGTGGCGGTCAACTACTACCACGTCTTTTCAGCGACGTTGATCACGGAAATCCGCGCTGGTGTTGACCACTACCGGAACGTGGCGAACAACACGGATCGTGGTCAAGCGGTCAAAGACGAAATCGGCGTTGACATTCCTGGTGCAAACCTTGGCGACTCGAACACCAGCGGAATGCCCTGCATCGTTCTGACGGGCAACAACGGCGATAACTGTTTAGCTGGCTATTCCGCGAGCCTGCCGTGGATCCGCGGAGAGACCAACTTCAACATCGCCAATAACTGGACGAAAACGCGCGGAAATCATACGTTCAAATGGGGAGTAGACGTTCATCGCCTGAGGGATGATTTGGCGCAATGGCAGGACCAAAACCCGCGCGGAGTGCTACGGTTCACCGTGAACGTCACCAGCATAAACCCCAATACCAATGTGCTAACGAGCAGCCAGGCCAACGATGTCGCGAGTTTTTTGCTGGACAGGCCCAACTCCGTGGGCCGGGACGTGCCAATAAACGCAAAGGCGTTCCGGGGGAACGAATTGTTCACCTACGCCGAGGACCGATGGCAAGTCTCCCGAAAGCTGACGCTGAACTTGGGTCTGCGCTGGGAGTTTTATCCGCCGTTTACGCCGCGAGGTCCAGGACGCTTCTCGAACTACGATCCCGCTGCAAACAATCTCGTGATTGCTGGAATCGGCAGCAACCCAGAAGACTTGGGGAGACAAACGCGCTACAAAGACTTTGCACCCAGGATCGGCATTGCCTACCGCCTGACCGAGCAAACCGTGGTGCGCGGCGGGTTCGCGCTAAGTTATTTCCCGTACCCGGACAACGATTACGCGTTTGACTTTCCGGTGCTGCAAAACAATGCGTTCCCTTCGCTGAATGGTTCCAGTTTCACGCAGTCGGTGGACGCGTCCAACAATCCCGTCTCTATGGGGCGCGGGTTCCCGGCGCCTCTGGTGGCCAACATTCCCGCAAACGGCGTTATTCCCGTTGTGGGTAAAGTTGGCACGACGAGCCTGCTAACGCAAAACTATACGGTCGTAAATCTGAATTTCCGCGAGCCATACACGGAGTCGTGGAATTTGGCTGTGCAGCGCTCGTTGCCAGGAAAGTTCGTGGCCGAAGTGGCATACGTAGGCAATCATGGGGTTGATCTGCCCACAGTCTACAATCTAAACGCCGCGATCCTTCCCAGTGCCACCGCGACACAGCTGAACCGGCCTCTGTTCGCCCGCTACGGGCTCACCGGCAACGTCGCGCTCAAGTTCATAGGAACCAGCTCGAACTACCATGCGCTCCAGGCAAAACTCGACCGAAAGTTCTCGGGCGGCTTCCTCATGACCACGGCCTATACCTACGCCAAGGCCCTTGGTTATGTAAATGAAGGGTCCAACACCATCAACAGTACCGTCGGCGGACTCCAAAACTACATTGGCAGCATTCGCAGCAACTATGCGCCACTGTCCTTTGACCGGCGGCATACCATCGTGCAGAGTTTGATCTACGAGCTTCCTTTCGGAAAAGGAAAATCCCTTTTGACCTCCGGCATCGGTAGCAAGATTCTCGGCGGATGGCAGGTCAGCACCATTCTCACGATAATGACCGGAAGACCTTTAAACATTACGGGCGGGTCGACTCTGAACGCCCCTGGGGACACACAGGTGCCGAACGTGACCGGATCCTTCACAATACTTCATGGAGTTGGCGCGCCCGGCCCGAACGGCACGCCATGGTTCGATGTGACGACCAGCAACATCGTCAACAACGTACCGCAGTGCAGAGGTCCGTTTTGCCAGACCGCCGTCGGTGTGCTTGGCAATGCGCCTCGTCGGGCCTTCAGCGGGCCGGGGCTCTTTAACCTCGATGCTTCGGTTTTCCGGCGATTTCCAATCAAGGAGCGCGTCGGGCTCGAATTTCGGGCCGAAGCCTTTAGCGTGACGAACACGCCCCAATTTGACAATCCAAACTCAGGCTTTAGCACGAACACAGCAAGCAATTTCGGCTATGTGACCGCCACACTCGGAGGCAACCGGTCGGTCCAGCTTGGTGCGAAGCTAACGTTTTAGCTCCGAAATGGCTTGGTCCATCAGCACTAGGGCTCTATTTTTCCCCTAAAGCCTCCCGGGGATGCGTCGCCGAGGCCCACAGGGCGAAGGCGAGTGGAGGTGGTCCAGGCGAAATTCCGAAGGCCATTGATACGTAACCTATTGATTTTTTTAAAACACGATAAGCGCTAAAGAGCGATCGATTCTTGTTCCCTCACTGGATGCACCACAAGGCGCGCTCAGTGCGGCTGCTCTCAGCCGGGACGGCGCGTTACGGTCAATAGAGTCCTCCGTGGATGCGTGACATAATGTCCAGCCTCGCACGACGAGGATATACTATGCGGCGTGCGGAAATCCTTCCGACACAAAGGCGGCAACTATGGCAATCGAGCGGCGTGAATTTCTCAAGACGACGGGAAAAGCAATAACCGTTGGCGCAGCTACGCTTGCGCTGGGTGGCAAGATCCTCGGCGCAAATGATCGTGTCCGGGTGGCAGTTTGCGGAGTGCGCGGTCGCGGCAACGATCACATCCACGGGTTCGAGCGTGTCCCAGGAACAGAGCTTGCCGCTCTGTGCGATGTCGATGAAAACGTGTTGAACCAGCGCCTCGGGGACGTGGAGAAGCTGGGTTTGCCAAAGCCAAAATCCTACGTCGATGTTCGCAAGCTGCTTGAGGACAAGGATATTGACGCCATCTCCATCGCCACGCCCAATCATTGGCACTCGCTCATGGCCATTTGGGCCTGCCAAGCCGGGAAAGACGTCTACGTCGAAAAGCCGTGCTCGCACAATGCGTTTGAAGGCCGCCAACTGGTGCGTGCGGTAAAGAAGTACAACCGAATTTGTCAGCACGGCAGCCAGTCGCGATCGAACCCCGGCATGCTGGAAGCCATTCAGCATCTGAGTGACGGCACGATCGGCGATGTCTACATGGCCAGCGCGATTTGCTACAAGTGGCGCCCATCGATCGGGCACGCTTCGGTGGAAGCCGTTCCGGCCGGCGTTAACTATGACCTGTGGACCGGCCCCGCGCCGCTTAAGCCGTTTACGCGTAATCGCTTTCACTACAACTGGCATTGGATCTGGGACACGGGGAACGGTGAAGTCGGCAACCAGGCGATCCACGAAATCGATATTGCGCGGTGGGGCTTGGGTGTTCGTTTCCCGGTATCCGTCTCCGCCATGGGTGGACACTTCATGTTCGAGGACGACCAGGAGACCCCCAATACCTTGAATGCTAATTTCTGCTTCGATGGTCCAGACGGCAAGCGCAAGATGATGGAACTCGAAGTCCGCCACTGGATCACCCATCACGAGGCGGAGATAGGCACCGGCGCTTACGGGGCCAGTGGTGTGCCCCCCGCGGGACTCACCCCAGCTGCAAACAAAAAGCCTGCGGACAAACAACAGTCCCTGGGACCCAAAGATGCCAAGACCAACACCGTCGGCAATATTTTCTATGGATCAAACGGCTATCTCGCCATCGATGGATACGACGCATACAAGACATGGATAACGGATCAGGTCGAACCCGGGCCGTCCGGTAAGGGTTCGGCGGACCATTACGCGAACTTCATTGATTGCGTTCGCAGCCGTCGTGCCCAGGATATTCATTCGCCGATTGAGGAAGCCCACATCTCGACGACGCTGGTGCATTTAGCCAATGCCTCGTACCGTCTCGGCCGCACGCTGCGTTTCGACCCCGCACAGGAGCAAGTCATCGGCGACGATGAAGCCAATCGCCTCCTTCGCGGCACCTATCGCGCACCGTACATCGTGCCCGAACAGATTTGAAAGGATGCGCGCCGCGATTGTTGCTTCGTATTCGGCCTCCACGGAGACGGATTGGGAGCATACTGGCTGCGAGGAAGGGAAAATGGAAATCCCGGTTTACATCTACGGTTATTTCGTCGCAAGCTATCTCCCATAGCGTTCGGCGCATCGAAGGAACAGGCGAATGCGTTTGCTGCCCGGGCCAATCGAACGCAACATGTTCTCAGATAGAATCCGTGAACGGGAATGACTGCAAGCAACACACTTCCCGACTGATAAAAGACAGGCTACAAAACGATGAGAGTCCAAATCTCGGCATGTTTGTTGTGCCTGATGATTGTTGGGGGATCTCTCGACAGGCTGCCCGATCCACCTGCAGTTAAGCCGCAGGGTAATCAGAAGAAACTAGTCTCCCAGTTTGGTTACCATGTATCTGTTGCAGCAAAGGGCCACGCATGGGATGGCTTGAGCTGCGCTCCTCGATTTCAGGCCAGCTTGTTTTCGCTTGGCCAAATTTTGGAAAGCAGAGGGCCATCCTACAAGCTGGCCTTCGTACATCAAGCGGCAGATACCTCTCCTCCGTGTTTTCCCTAAAGACGACTTTCCCCATGCTCACGAAGAGTGCTTTGAGCGACCGATATTGCTTTGAAACAGAATCGGTGCTCCGCCATCCCTCCCGCGAGGCTCGCGACCACACAACTCACTGACAGGCCGTACGGTTTGCATGCGGCCGGAAAAAGGACCATCACCGGTGTACACCTCAGAAATTCTTCAAGCATGGGGCAAGATCCTCAAAGGTGAACAACCCGCTCTTTCGATAGAAATCACACGCGAGTGCCCTTTGAAGTGTCCGGGCTGTTACGCGTACGACGACGCGCATCTAGGCGGCGGGCAGACACTGCGGGACCTAAACGACCGAAAGGGCCAATCGCTGGTAGATGGAGTTCTTGAAGTCGTCGACCGGCTGAAGCCTTTGCACTTGTCCATCGTCGGGGGTGACCCGCTGGTGCGCTACCGCGAACTGGAGTTGCTAATTCCCCTGCTGCTGGCGCGCGGAATCCACGTACAGATTGTTACCAGCGCCTTCCGAACGATGGGTTCGACTTGGGCAAGTTTGCCGCATCTGCACGTAGTCGTATCCATCGATGGATTGCAACCGGAACACGATGTCCGGCGAGCGCCCGCAACGTACGAGCGCATTCTAAAAAACATCGTGGGTCAGAGGGTCACGATCCATTGCACGGTCACAGGGCAAATGATGAAGCGACCAGGATACTTGGGCGAATTCCTGGAATTCTGGACGCCACGCCCGGAGATCAAGAAGGTATGGTTCAGCCTGTTCACACCGCAGGTTGGAGATCAACTGCCGGAAATGCTGAGCTCCGAGGAGCGGGCGCGCGCCATTGCGGACATGACGCAATTGCGAAGGCAATATCCGAAACTGGACATGCCAGAGGCGGTGATTCGGCAGTTCGCCTCGCCGCCACAGCGCCCCCAAGATTGTGTTTTTGCACTCACGACCCAAACATTGTCGGCAGACCTGACGACAAAGATCACTCCATGCCAGTTTGGCGGGAATCCGGATTGCGCGTCCTGCGGATGCATCGCGTCCATGGGTTTGGCCTCCATAGGTGCGCACAAATTGGGGGGAATACTCTCCGTCGGGAGCATTTTCAAAGCCTCCGTCAAGATTGGGCAGAACAGAGCGAAGCTGCGAGCGAAGCATCAAGCCAAAGAGGCACTGCAGATATTGCAAGTAACAGAAGAAAGGTGCGGCAGCCAGGAGCAAAGAAGGAATTAGGTTGTGAATTCGGCCCAAACAAGACTTCCGTCGACGCGCCAAGGATTGCAGTTGCCGGAGTGAAATGCAGCAGGAGATGAGCCACTATTTCCTGGTTGTTCTGGCGTCAGTGGTTGCGGGGGCGATTGCTTCTGTTTCGGGATTTGGGATTGGGAGCATTCTGACGCCGCTGCTGGCGAATTTCGTGGGGATGAAGCTGGCGGTGGCAGTGGTATCGGTGCCGCATTTTCTGGGGACGGCGTTGCGGCTGGCGCTGGTCCGCGAGCACATCGATAAGAAGGTGCTGGTGAAGTTTGGAATTACGAGCGCGATTGGCGGGCTGTTGGGCGCTTTACTGCATGTATGGCTGCGCAGCGTGGTGCTTAGCTACGTGCTGGGAGCGCTGCTCGTGTTCGCTGGCGTGATAGGGGTAACACGGATTGGGGAACGGATGCGCTTCGGCAGGACGGCGGGATGGATTGCAGGTGCGCTGTCTGGAATTTTTGGCGGGCTGGTCGGCAATCAGGGCGGGATCCGTTCGGCGGCGCTGATGGGATTTGAAGTGTCTAAGGAGTCGTTTGTGGCCACGGCGACGGCGATTGCGCTACTGGTGGATGTATTTCGCATGCCGGTGTACGCCGCCGCGCAATACCGGAACCTAATTGCCGTGTGGCCGGCGATGCTGCTGGCGACGATTGGAGTTGTGATCGGGACGCTCGCGGGCAAGCCGCTGCTGCAGCGCGTCCCGGAGCGATCTTATCGCACGATCGTATCGATGATCATTCTCGCGCTCGGAATCTGGATGCTGGTCCATCCGGGCGAGTAAGGGATCGGCCCATTCCAGAAAAATCTAGGCGGTCGCCGCTTTCGCGGTTTGCGACAAGGGCAAACTGACTTCCAGCTGCGTGCCCGTGGGCAGCGAATGGAGTTGGAATCGGCCCCCGCAAAGTTTCACGCGTTCCTGCATGCTGCCGATTCCCACTCCGATTTTAGCGGGCGATGCACCTTCCATAGGTTTGGGAAGGCCCGATCCGTGGTCCTCCACGGTTATGGCAATCGAACCGGGATCGAGGCTGATGCGAACTTTGGCGGTGGAGCTGTGCGAATGCTTGCGGACATTCGAAAGGCTCTCCTGCACAACCCGAAAGATAGTGGTCTCAATGTCCTGCGGCATCCGAATGGACCGCTGCGGCAGGTCCAAATCAACGAGGATTCCGCTGCGCTCGGAGAAGCCCTCGATAAACAGGCGCAAGGCCGGGAAGACCCCGAGTTCTTCGAGCATCGGGGGGTGGAGCACATAAGAGAAGGTGCGAACCTCTTGGAGGCTGCTGCGCGCGAGGTCCGCACATTCGGCGAGCTGGGAACGCACGGCCGGGCTTAGAGATGGTTCGCGCCCAAGGAGGTCAATGTTTATAACGATCATCGATAGATTTTGGCCGGTAGTGTCGTGTAGTTCGCGGGCCAATCGGCGCCGTTCGTTATCCTGCAGAGCCAGCAGCCTCCCGGTCAGTTCGCGGAGGCGCTCTCTGGACCGCTGCAGCTCAATGACGTGGCCGAGGGCGGCTCCTATCGCCGCAAAGACCTCCTCCCAGAGAGCATCTTGTTGTATCGATCCGCAGGAGAAGAACTCACAAACCGCCTTGACATTTTCGCCTGCGAGAACGGGCATACCGACGGCGGATCTAAGGCCTAGTTCGCGCGCGGCACGCTGCCCATTGAGGTCCAAGTCGCGCTCGAGATCGCCTAGCACGACTGGTCTGGCGGTACTGACCATGCGCAGGCGCCAATCGATACCGGAGCGCAAGCGATTCATCCGTAATGCTTTGTCTCGAAATCCGCGAGGTTCCAGAAAGGGCACATGCCACACCTCTTTGGCGCCGCGCGCGTCCAAAGCATCGTCTTGCGCGAGAATACGGGCATGTGCGAACGGCCACTGAGTGCAGTCGCAAACTCTGCGAAGGCCTAGCAGGAGGACGTCCGCAACGCTGGCCGCCTCCTCGGTCGCGACCTTTGCCGTGCGCAGGAGTTTGGCATATATAGGTTCCTTGTTTTGTGGTTCCCCTTCAGGTTTGCACCGATACGTTTTGTGCGGTTTCAATATCCACTCCCATGAGGCGCCGGAGTCACTACCACTCATTTGGAAGTGCCGCTTCGGGAGACTTCCTGTGAGGTGCGACTCGGCAAATTTTTTAGATGATGAGCGTTATTCCGCGAACACCATCCGGCCTGCAACCCAACTGGCGAGACATGGCCACGGGCCGAGGAACGCGCGCTCATTGCGCTCCCCGACGCGGCGCAGTCGAGCGACCCCAAAAACGAAAGACACATTGCCCCAAGCTGCGAGCACGGAGCGCGCGAAGTCCCGCATACAAAGCAGTTGAGCGGTCCCAACGTGCACCTATCGTTCCATTTAGGCTTCGGCGGGGCGCACATGGGTACCTTGGTGCAGCCACGGGAGTTAGCGCACAAGAGGTTCGCACGCGTACGCTAGGAAATCGGCTAGTTACGTCAACCGCTTGACAGACGTTGACAGCAGAATGACAGAAAAATGTAGGACTTTTCGAGGCAGTACCGTGGATAGTCCGAACGGTACGAAAAGCCTGTTAATCCCCAAGGGACCTATGGGGCACTATAGGGGTATGAAGAGGACCGTTGTTTGGCTCACCGAGCGGCAACTGCGAACGCTGACTGTATTATCCAGAAAGTCGCTGGCACCAGTCTCGGCATTGGTACGGCATGCGGTGGACCAGTTTTTGCGAAGCAGACGGAAACGCCGTCGCGGAGCAGCCGCAGGTCGTTAGGCCCGCAGAAAGACAACCCGAAGATTCGGGCGGATTGAAAATCGCGTGTGAGAGTTGCTCCCAAGTTCTTTACTTGGTAGGAACCTTGTGGGATACTCGTCGCATAAGTGTGAAGTGCACTGTAGTGCACTAGGGTTCAAGCATTCCTTCCTCAGCGGGCAACCCAGGGGCAAATGCGATGCGGTTAAAGCAGGGCAACGGCGAGATTGTCGGACAAAGCCGCATCCTGAAGGAAGTGATTCAGCAGATAGAAACGGTCGCGGCCACGGACGCCGCGGTGCTGCTGCTGGGAGAAACGGGGACTGGGAAGGAGCGTTTCGCCCAAGCGATTCACGCCTTCAGTCCACGCAGCGGCAAGCCATTAGTTCGAGCGGAATGCGCATTGATTCCGGCGGGACTACTGGAAAGCGAACTGTTTGGTCACGAGCGAGGAGCATTTACTGGCGCTGTCGCGCGTACCATTGGACGCGTCGAGCTGGCCAACAAGGGAACCCTGTTTCTCGACGAAGTGGGCGACATTCCGCTGGAATTACAGTCGAAGCTCTTGCGCGTTTTGCAGGAGCGTGAATTCGAGAGGCTGGGTAGCTCGCGGACGATTCGCGTGGACTTCCGGCTGGTGGCGGCGACCAACCGAAACCTAACCGAGATGGTGGCCAACGGCCAATTCCGCAGGGATCTTTACTACCGCCTCAGCGTTTTCCCCATTGAAATTCCTCCACTGCGCGAGCGCGCCGAAGACATCCCTCTTCTGGTGTGGCACTTCGTAGAAATGTATGCGCAGCATATGAACAAGCGTATCGAGAAGATTCTTCCGGAAGACATGGAAGCGCTGGTACATCACGGATGGCCAGGCAACGTGCGAGAGCTGCAGAACGTGGTGGAACGTTCCGTGGTGGTTTCCACAGGCGAGGTACTCGCTCTTTCGCGTCCGGCGGAGCCCAGGCCAGTCGAGGCTTCGCCTGCTGCTCGGACACTGGCCGAAGCGGAACGCGAGCACATCGTGCAGGCGTTGCGGAACGCCGATTGGGTGCTCGGAGGTCCCCACGGCGCGGCGGTGCGGCTGGGCGTGAAACGCACGACACTGCTGTACAAAATGCGGCGATTGGGAATCGATCGGTCTGCGGTTGGAATGCCGGCGCGGAGAGATCACTCCGGAAGCTCAGCGGCAAAAGCCTGAACCTACCAGAGCAGCTTAAGCCCAAACTGAATTTGACGCGATGTGGTTGAGGTGCTGGTGATGGCGCCGGCGGTGCCGGAGAGGCCGCTTGGGTTGGCGGCAGTGGGCGGCGTGAAGACAATAAGATTTGGCGTGTTGAAGTTCGCGCGGTTTAGCAGATTGAAGATTTCAGCGCGGAATTGCAAGTTGAAGCGTTCGCGGATTGCAGTGTCTTTCAGAACAGAAAAATCCCAGGTGACCAGGCCGGGGCCGATGTAGGTGTTGCGGCCGGCGTTGCCGTAGAAGCCGCTGGCGGAAGGCGGCGCTATGAAGGCAGCGGGATTGAACCATTGACCGGGATTGCCGAGCACGACCGGACCGGAGAAATTGGGATTGAGGAAGGGGCGAACGGGATTGCGCGTGTCGCCATTATTGGAAGGGTTATAGCTGAGTTGTGGCGTGAAGGGGAAACCGGACTGCGCGGTGAGGACGCCAGCTACAGACCAGCCGCTGACTAATTTGTTGCTCCAACCTTGCAGCGTGTTTGCAAACTTCTGGCCGTGCCCGAACGGGAGAGCGTGGAGCACGTTGACTACTGCGGCGTTTCTCACGTCGAAGGTGGCGGGCCCTTTGTCTGCTCGCAAATTAAAGGGATTGGAGACGAGGCCGGGGGCGTTGCCGGCGGTAGTCTGATTTACGGAGTCGCCGTCGTCGAGCACTTTCGACCAAGTGTAAATTCCGCGGACGGAGAGGCCGTGGCTAAAACGGCGGCGCAGATCGAGTTGCAGCGCGTGATAAGAGCTGTCACCGCGGGAGAACCACGTCCACGTATTCGCGATCGCAGGGTTGGCTCGCGGAGTTCCTGCGGGAATGTAGTAGGTGCCAGCGGGAACGGGTGCTCCCGCTAACGGGGATCCCTTCGGAAAACCGATCGTCGGAGAATTCGTGGCGGTGATTGGCTGAGTCGGGTCGTAGGTGGGAAAAACTGCGGGGCACGGCGACGCGGGGCAGATTATGGGGAACGGCTCGTTGGCGTCGACGCCGACGATTTCGTGATAGCCGTGGGAGCCGACGTAGCCGACGGTGAGCGCGGTGTTGGGGGAGAGTTGGCGTTCGACTCGGAACGACCAGGAGATCAGCGTGGGCGTTTGCATGTCGGGCTGAACGCCGCCGGGCACGAGCTTGGCGGTGGCGGGGACGGCCGCTGCTGGGTCGATGGGCAGCCTGGAAACGGGTAGCGCGGCGAGGCTGTGGACGGGATTGAATGGCGCGTTTTGGTCGGTGCGATAGCCGAGGGCGTCTTGGAGATCGTTGTACATGCCGAAGCCGGCGCGGAAGACAGTTTTGGCGCCGAGAGGGCTCCAGGCAAGGCCGATGCGCGGTTGCGGGAGAAATTTGGCGTTGTTGGTGGTGAAGAGCGAGCCGCCGATATGCGGTTGCGTGTTGATGACGCCGTTCGTAAAAGTGTAGTTGGCGGCGCGGCCGTGGGCTTCGTTCCAACCGGAGGAAGATTCGGCGCGGAAGCCAAGGGAGAGAGTGAGCTTTGGGCTAAGACGCAGGACATCTTCGCCGTACCATGCACCGAAGAGCGAGCGCCAGTACATCTGCGTGGGAGCGGGATCGAAGAGGAAGGTGCTGATTGTGCCGCTGAGGAATTGCGCGAGGCTGGAGAACGTGGCTTGGCCGAATTGGCTGAGCGCGATGGTCTCGTTGGATTGGAAACGCTGGAGCCAGGCGCCGAAACTGAGTTGATGGCGGCCGCGCGTTAGCGTGACGCGATCTTCGTAGGTGAAGAGATTGCGAGCGATGCGGAGGTTGCTGCCGTTGTTGCTGCCGGCGAGGCCGAGGGAGGCTTGCGGGTTCGAGGCGGCGCTACCGCCCACTACTACCGCGCCTACGGGACGACCGAGAAGGAAGCCGGGGACGCTAGCGGCGGGAGTGCCGGGGGTGGGCATTCCGGTGAAGAAATATCCGGCGCGGGAAAAGCCGACACGCGCGGTATTTAGAAAAGTTGGCGAGAAGATGTGCGTTTCTTCCGCGCTCAAAACCTGTTCGCGGAGTGTGATGACATCGGAACTGAAGGGATCGAGTGGCGTCGCGGTGAAGTCATCGCCGTCGTCGACAGTGTAGGTTGCCGCGAGAGAATCCTTAGGCGAAAAGATGTTGTCGACGCGAGCGGTGCCGAAGTCCTCGCGGACGGTTTGCAGTGGGCTGCTGAAGGCTTGCGCGATGCCGTTGAAGTCGGGAGCGCCAGCGGGAGGCGTGGGCCAGAGATTAAGGAGCGGCTGGACGCTGGGAGCGGCGGCGGCGCGCGAGGCTGCATCAGGCACGAACGCAGCGGAGGTTTGGTCAAGGTGCTGGCGGAAGCCTTCGTAGTTGGCGAAGAGGAACGTCTTGTCGGCGCGGAGCGGGCCGCCCGCGGAAGCGCCGAATTGGTTGCGTTGGAAGGGCGGAGCGGAACCCTGGTCGAAGAAGTTGGGAGCATCGAGCTCGTTATTGCGCAGAAACTCGAGGACGGCGCCGTGCCACTGATTGCTGCCGGATTGCGTGACGATGATGACCTGGCCGCCGGGATGCTTGCCGAATGAGGCGCTGTAGGAGTCGCGTTGCACGTTGAATTCCCGGACGGCGTCGACACCGAGCAGCATGCCGCTGGTGCCGCCTGGTTGCATGTTGTTTTCGGCGGCGCCGGTGTACTCGACGCCGTTGAGGAGAAAGATATTTTGTTGGGGACGATTTCCGGAGACGGCGAAATTATTGGCGGTGGTGGAATTGGAGATGCCAGTTCCGCCGGTCTTCATCGAAGTGAAATTGACGACGCCGGGATTGAGCGTGAGCAGAAGATCGAAGCTACGGCCGTTGAGGGGAAGATCTTTGATTTGCTGCTCGCCGACGAGGCCGGAGATGTCGCTGGTGGTGGTGCTGACAAGGGAGGCATCGGAGATAACGCGGACTTGCGTTTGGATCGTGCCAACTTGCAGCGTCAGGTCAACCCTGGCTTCCTGGCCGACGGCTAGCTGGATGCCGGCGCGGGCGGCATTCTGGAAGCCGGACTTGGCAGCACTGACTTCGTAAAGGCCGACGGGGAGAGCGAGCAGGATGTAGCGACCAGCGTCGTCGGTGACGGAGTTGCGGGTCGCGCCGGTCTCGATATTTTTCGCGACGATGGCTGCCGAAGGTATTAGGGCACCGGAAGGATCGGTGACGAGGCCGGTGATGCTGACAGACACCTGGGCGCGAGTTGGTGGGGCGCAGGTTGTGCCAAGAATGATATTCGCAAGTAGCAGCACCCCGGGGAGACGCATGGGGTGATTACATACGATTTGGGTCGTTAGGTCAAATCGACTTAATTCGGATAGGTGATAGGCGAAACGATACGACTTTGCGAGACCACCTATCTAGATTGCGACCATCGTTAGAAGCCCCAGGACGCTGCTGTCTCTTGCAGGCCCCCTCCCCCATTTTTCATAAGTGTTCATTCTAAAGGAAGTTAAAGTCGTTTGTTTTGATACACTTTTGCAAGTGTTGATTCTAAAGAACTTCTATTGCACCCAAAGTTTGCCGCGGAAATATTGCAGTGCACCGAGGTGGCAAGAAGGCTGAGGAGCGCCAAAAACAAAATCCCGTAGAATCCCCAAAGATTCTTTGCAACAACTGCTCTATACAAACACAGCCATCGACCAAGGCCAATAAGGAAACCCTACGATCCCAGAAAAGATACGCTTTATCGTGCCTACTTGGTATTGACGATTGTCGGAGTCTTGATTGCTGTGGGGGAATCGGTGTCCTCTTCTGGCAAACCGGACAAATCAGAACGCAAACCGAGCATCTCGAAAGGCAAATCAATATCCAGCAAAGAAGCTCTAGGCAATGGGTGAACGTACTTGGTGCTGGAAGTCGAGGTGTCCGTGTTCTTCACCGATGCCTTTGACAATCAATGGAACCAAATCTTCCAACGAATTTTGGTATGCCGCAAGCACAACAACTACTTTTTGTTAGAGAGAGCCGCACACGGATGCGCCGTAGCGGTCCAAATGACCCCCATGAACATTAACCATGCTGCCCACAAGAGTGGCAAACAAAGGATTTAGGTCGGCTGGAAGGCTCCAGAAAGCAAAAACGCCAGCAGGGATGCTGGCATTACCGGGAACAAAACGTGAGATTATCCATTGCTTACTATACACAACCAGCTACTCTCTGTCAAGTAAAAAAACGAGCAAATATTTGGGGCCAGTATCGGTCAGTCGCAACATGCGGTGCACAGGGAGGCTAAAGCGCTCCTTGCACTTCTGCGCTCGCCTTACCAGCGTTCGCGCTTCCGCAAACTTAGAATCTGCGCTACATGATGGCTGGAGTGCCAGGCGAAATAACCAGGGAGAGATGGTCTGATGGATTTTGCTCACGCAAGCGACTACGTCCCCGCCCTAAGACCGGTCACTTCTTGCGCATCCAGACGTCCCACGTGAGTGGCCCGGCTTCCTCGTCGGTCATTGGGCGGCCCGCCATCTTGAGGGCCAGCTTCATCTGACCGTGATGGTAGCCCTCGTGCCAGACCATGTGCTGGAGCAGAAGGACCGGGTGGTCGTAGTGAAGGTTCATGTCCCTCCCTGCCTCCACCCTGCTCTTTACCGCGTCCCGCACCGCCGTGGCGCTGTCGTTCAGCATCTGCGCGATGCGACCAGGGTCACGCTCGTCGACCCACTCTTCCTCGGGCAGGTCTTTAGCTAACTGGGGGGCGAACTCCGGGGCGTCCTCGAAGACGAACACAAGGCGTACAAAGTGGATGTGTGTGAACAGCTGCGCGACGGAGGGGCTGCCCTCCATCGCCCTGGCCTCCAGCCCGCCCTCCGGCAGAGCGCGAAGCAGGTTGAGCAGGATGGTATTGTTCCGGTCCCAGGAGTCTAGCAGAGCCTCAAGCAGGCGTTGGTCTGGTGCGTCCGACATGTCGACACCGATTCGGTTTTGCTGATCGGCTAAGTCTTTGGCCGGCCAGCAGGTGAGATTCTATACCAACTGTGAATGAGTCTAAGTCCAGGTGTATTACTTCTGCGTGCGCCCAACACAGTTTGGTTCGCTGCGAGATATACTGGTGTCCCCAAATGGCTCGAATCGGAGGAAGAAACCCATGAAGAAGTGCTTAAGCGCTGTAGTCGTAGGGTTGATTCTGTTCATACCTGTAATCACCTTCGCTGGCCCGGCTGCCGATGAGGCGCAAAGCGCAGCTATCGCCATGGTCAATCGTTTTGTCGATTCCTGGAACCGGGCCGATGGAGCGGCGTATGGCGAAAACTATTGGCCGGACGCGGAGCTCGTCGACCCAACGGGTGCGATCAAGAGTGGACGGACCGCCATTGTGCAGGAACATGTAGAAATGTGGGCCGGGACTTTCAAAGGAAGCCGCATAACAGGGAAAGTGCGGCGAGTTCAAATGCTCGGCTCGAAGCACATGATCGTTGACTTCGACGCTGAGGTTTCCGGAGTGCGCCAGCTTCCTCCTGGCAGTCAACCGAATCCGAATGGTGTCCTTAGGAATCACCTCAAGCATGTTATGGAAAAGCGGAGTGGCGTTTGGAAGGTCCTTTCTGCGCAGAACACTTTCATTGCCGCGAGCTGAGTCCTCGACGGTAAATTGCCAACTCCCGATACGTCGGGTACATTCGTTGTGTTTCTCCCTACGGATGAGTAAGATGCGGCCATTACTTTCCGGCCACGGGGTTGGTGCCTAAGGGAACATTTCGGGGGCACTTTTCGTTCCATAGTATGGCAGGCCGAGACAGGCTGCCCACGGTTTACAAGAAACTGACCGAGGGTGGCTGCGCATGTCACCGTACCAGGATTCGAGGCTGATGAGACGTTGGAGCAGGATGCCCAACTGGTCCAGCAATGCCTCCGGGGCGACGGATCGGCCTGGGAGGAGCTTGTGCGCCGCCATTCGCGCCGCATCTTCAACATTTGCTATAGGTTTACGGGGAATGGCACGGAGTCGGAGGACCTTTCGCAGGATGTATTCCTGCGGGTCTACCGGACGCTGGGGAGCTATCGTTCGGCGCACGGCGGATTCGCGACTTGGGTGACCAGCGTGACGCGCAACCTGCTCATCGACCATTACCGGCGAACCAAGCGGGACCGGGTGACGGATTCACTGGACGACGCGATGCCGGTGGTCGAAAACAAGGAATCGACAGCGCGACGGCCGGACGAGCAGGCGCTGCTGGGCGAGCTGAGCGGACAGGTGCAGACGGCGCTGACCAAGCTTTCGCCGGAATTGCGGGAGGCCGTGATTTTGCGGGACTTGCAACAATTGGAATACGGTGAGATACAACGAGTTCTATCGGTGCCGGAAGGCACGGTAAAATCGAGGATTAACCGCGGGCGCATCGAATTGGCGCGCGTTCTGCAGCAAATGGGAGTGCGGCCGCATTGAACGGTTCCGCAGTAGGGCTCTGGAGTGCGGTATGACTTGGACTTGCGAACAAACAGAAGCGCGGCTTAGCGATTATCTCGACGGGATGCTTAATCCCGCGGAGATGGCGGAGTTTACCGCGCACGTGCCTGCGTGCGCGCGGTGCGCCCCTTTGGTGGCCAGCGTCTCGGATTTGCTTACCGGCTTGCATGGGATGGAGCAGATCGCAGAGCCGCCGCGGCTGGTGTACTCGATTTTGGACAAGACTTTGGGGCCGCGCGAGTCGCTGACCGGCTGGCGAGCGATTTTGGGTTGGGTTCGCGGAGTTGCCTCGATTCGGTTTGCCTATGGCGCGCTTTCCGTGGCCGCTACGCTGATTATTATCGTTACCGCATCGGGATTCAATTGGCGGCATCCGAAGCTGGCGGACCTGCAGCCTGCGACGATTTACCAAAAAGCGGACCGCACGGCGCATCGAGCCTATGGGCGCAGCGTGAAGTTCGTTAACGATCTGCGCGTGGTGAGCGAAATTCAGTCGCGTTTGCGCGAAGAGAACGATCTGCGCGCAAATCCGGAGAGCACTGTTCCTGAATCGTCCCCGCAGAAGCAGCCTGGCCGCAGCGATGGCTCAAAGCCCGCAACGCCGCGGCAGCAGAACCGCGCCAACGATTTGGCTCGGTATATCGAAGTGCTGGCGATGGAAATGCCGGCCGTGTGCGGCGGGCTCAGCGGACTATGATTTCGAGGAGCGTGCTATGAAGTGTGTGGTGCATCCCGATGCGGATGCCATAGGGTACTGCCGGAATTGCGGCAAGGCGCTGTGCGCGGTGTGCGTGCGGCCGGTTCGCGATGTGTTGTATTGCGAAGATTGCCTCGCGAACGTGATGGGGATCCCGGCAACGCCGGCGGCATCGGCGGATTTCCCAGGGGCATCGGTGCCGCTAATTCCGCAGGCTGCGACGCGTCCTGCGCCCGGACTTGGACCAAGCCCGGTGCTGGCGTTTTTCCTGGGATTTTTGCCGGGACTTGGCGCTTTCTACAACGAGCAATACGGCAAGGGAATTATCCACCTGGCGATTTTCCTGCTTCTCTTCATCATGGGTGTTGACGGGGCGGTCAGCGGCGGAGCGGAAGCGGCACTGTGGATCTGCATCTCCGCGTTGTGGATTTATATGCCGATTGACGCGTATCGCACGGCGAAAGCGCGGCTCGCGGGCCAGCGTTTAGATGATCCGCTGGAAAGTTTCGCCAAAGGAAAGCCGGTCGGGCCGTTCCTGATCATCGGCATCGGGATTTTGCTGCTGTTGCACAACTTCGACTGGTTCCCGTGGTGGAGGATTCAACAGTTCTGGCCGGTGCTGTTGATTATTGTGGGGCTTTTGATGTTCCGAAACCGGCTTGGCGGCCGGTAACGAGGAAGCATGGCTAAAGAAAATCGCTGCCGGTGTCCCCGGTGCACGATTCGCGGGCTGATGGGCCCTGCGGTGATCATTACTATCGGCGTCCTGTTTCTGCTGCACGAAGCTCGCGGCGATGTGTTCGATTTCTCAAACACCTATCCTTTTATTCTTATCGTGATCGGCGCGATACTGCTGGCATCTTCGATGGCGCCGATGGATGGCCACATCGATTCGACTGTGGCGCCGCCTCCTCCTGCTCCCCCGGCTACGCCCGGCCCTGCGCAGAACTCATTGCCGGGCCAGGGACCATAACCGCTCATGGCCAGCCTTCGCCCTCGCGGCAGCAGCGTCTTCAGCGGACTGGTTCTGATCTTCATCGGCTTGCTGCTGCTGCTGCACAATTATCGCGGCTTCGAGCTGACGGGAGTCATTCTCCGCTGGTGGCCGCTGATTCTAATTTTCTGGGGCGCCATCAAAATTTATGAACGGACCGCAGGCGCGCGAGCATCGCAGCCAGGCGGTTCGCGTATTACGGCTGGGGAAGTTTTTCTGGTGCTGGGCCTGCTCGCACTCGTCGGTATCGTGATCGGGGTCGACCAGGCGCGACAACACGTGCCGGGCCTGATCGACATTGAGCTTCCGGGCGAAGGTTTTGCGAACAGCATCGACGTAGCACCGAAAGCGGTCCCAGCGAATGCGCGCGTGACCGTGCGCGGCGGGCGCGGCAACATCACTGTTCGTGCCTCCGATACACCAGAAATTCGCGTGGCCGGGAAAGTCAACGTAAAGAGCTGGAACGAGAGCGCTGCGAAGCGGCTGAGCGAGCAGGTGTCCGCGGAGATCGTTCAGAACGGCGACGGCTTTGAGGTGCGCCCCACGGGCATCGGAGGCGGGAACTCGCGTGTCAGCGTCGATATGGATATCGCGGTGCCGAAGAAGGCCTTGCTGGCCGTTCATAGCGAAAAGGGCGACGTGAGCGTTTCCGACATGGCTTCGCAGGTCACCATCGACAATGGCAATGGCGACATCGAGGTGCGGGGCACGACGGGAGACGTGAGTCTCGACATGCGCCACGGTGACGCCAAAATTTCCGACACCAAGGGCGACGTAAAAGTTTCCGGCCATGGCGGGAGCATTGAAGTGGTAAACGCCAGCGGCAGCTTTACCATCAACGGAGAATTTGTCGGGCCTATTCGAGCAGACAAAGTGAGCAAGGGTGTGCGCTTTGTGTCGCATCGCACGGATTTGACGCTCACGCAGCTCTCCGGCCACATGGAAGCGGGCTCAGGGAATTTGGAGGTGGTCGATGCGCCGGGCAACCTGATTGCGCGAACGCGCGACGAGGACATCACCATTGAAAACGCCGGCGGCAAAGTGAAGATCGACAACCGCAACGGCAATATTCAGGTGCGCTTCTCTTCGCCACCGAAAGAAGATATCGAAATCACGAATGCCTCCGCGCCGATAACTTTGACTTTGCCGGAGTCCTCGAGTTTTGAGATCTTGGCGGATTGCCATCGCGGCGACATTGATTCGGAATTTGAGTCGGATACTTTGAAGCGAACTTCGACCGATTCGGGGGACTCGCATCTGGAAGGTAAGTACGGACGCGGGCGCGGGCCGAAGATCACCCTGAAGACCAGTTACGGGTCGATTTCAATCCACAAGACTAGCTAGACAGGAGATATTGCGGACATGGGGCGCAGCGGTGCTGCGCCCCTACAACTGCAATTCATCGCTCGGCGACGCGGCCTAGATCTTCAAAAAAGTTTGGGTAGGAGACGCCGGCGCAGTCGGCGTCGCGGATTACCGTAGAGCCGCTCGCGCCGAGGGCTGCTACCGCGAAGGCCATGGCGATACGGTGGTCGCCGTGGGGCTCGATTTCCGCGCCGCGCAGCTTCGCTGCATTGCGGCCCTCGACGCGCAAGCCGTCGGGACGTTCTTCGACCGTCGCACCCATACGCCGCAGATTTTCGGCAAGCGCGGCGATGCGGTCGCTCTCCTTCACGCGCAACTCGGCGGCGTCGCGGATCTCGATTCCCTGCTCCGTGTACGGGCCGAGCGCCGCGAGCATCGGCAATTCGTCGATGACCAATGGAATCTGCTCGCCTTCTATCACGCCACCCTTGAGTGATGCACCCTTCACCGCCAAATCGCCGACGATTTCGCCGTGGGCACTGCGCACGGACAACATCTGGAGCGAGGCACCCATGGACGCGAACACATCGAGAATCGCGGTGCGCGTGGGATTCAGGCCGACGTTGTGAATCAGCAGATTCGAGTCCGGAAAGAGTGAAGCGGCGGCGATGAAAAAGACCGCCGAGGACAGGTCTCCGGGCACGTCCAGAGAGCGCGACCGCAATTTCGCGCCGCCATGTCCGGGGAGGAGCCCTTGGATGCGGATGGTCTTGCCGCTTTTTTCGATGGGCGCGCCAAATTCTTCGAGAGCCAGCTCGGTATGATCGCGTGTACGCGCGGGCTCGGTGACGATGGTTACGCCCTCAGCAAACAGTCCCGCGAGCAAGACCGCGGATTTCACCTGGGCACTGGCCATGGGCATGTTGAAATCGATCGCGTGGAGGCGGCCACCACGGATTTCGAGCGGTGCGAAATTGTCATCGCGCGCGCGGATGTCGGCGCCCATTTGGCGCAGAGGACCGACCACTCGCTTCATGGGGCGCTTTTGCAGCGAGGCGTCGCCGGTCAGCTGGGAGATAAATTCCTGGCCGGCAAGAATGCCCGCGAGCAAGCGCATGGTGGTGCCGGAATTTCCGGCGTCCAGAGCGCGGCGTGTACCCTTCAGTCCACGCAAGCCACGTCCGGTGATACGCACCGTGTCTTTGTCAATTTTGACCTCGGCGCCCAGCGCTTTCATGCAATCGAGCGTGCTGTGGCAATCGGCGGCGGCGGCAAAATGGCGCAACTCGCTGGCACCCTCGGCGAGCGCGGCAATCATAGCGTAGCGGTGGGAGATGGATTTGTCGCCGGGAGGCTCGACGCCACCGGTGAGATGCTTTGCAGGCTGAATGGTGCGCTTTTTCACGCGGCAATTTTAGCATGGGGCTCGCTCGGCGAGAGTTTCACCACAGAGATCACGCAGGGCACAGAGTTCGGAGGGAAACACAAAACCTGTCCATTTGTACAGTTTTGGCGGCGAAACAGCACGTCAGAGGCTGAAATATTTTCCTGAGCGCTTACGTATTATCTATGGCAGGAGAAAGCTTGATGTCGGCACGTAGCACGGCTTTTCAAATCGCGGCGAAAGCGGGAATGCTTCTTGGCGCGCTTTTTGTATTCACTATTTTGCTGGCGGCCTTGCCGGCCCATCGCTCGCCGACGCAGCAAGCCCCCACGCAAGAATCAACCACGCAAGCGCCCGACGTCAATCACGGCAGCATGCCCGGCATGGACATGAGCGACGAGCATGCGAATGAGAAGGCCGCGGTCCACGACATGACGCCGGGGCATCACGACACGCACAAGCAACACATGACCATGACGGCGATGCGGGCACAAACTCCGGAAGACTTGCAACGCGCGAATGAAGTTGTGGCGCAGCTTCGCGCGGGCATCGAGAAATATCGGGATTACCACGCAGCTCTGAATGACGGTTTCAAGATTTTCCTGCCAAATATTCCGCAGCCGGAATATCACTTCACGAGTTATCGCAACGGCTTCCTTGAAGCTTTTACGTTTGATCCTGGGCGGCCTACGTCGCTGCTGTATCGGAAGACTTCAACGGGCTACGAGCTGGTAGGCGCAATGTACACCATGCCCAAGCGAGTGGGCGAGGAGCAACTCAACGCGCGCGTGCCCCTGAGCGTCGCGATGTGGCACCTACATACGAATCTGTGCATGCCGCGGCGGGCGGAGTTGCGCAACGCGGACTGGGCCAAATTTGGCCTGAGAGGCTCGATCGCCACGCAAGACGCTTGCGATGCGGCGGGAGGGCGCTTTCGGCCGTCTATCTTCGGGTGGATGGTGCATGTCTATCCTTATGAAGATTCGCTCGACAAAGTGTTCGCGATGCACCACCACATGGATTAGTCCCGAGTCCTCAGAGCAGGAAACGCACAGCCTGGAATCGGCTGTGCGGCGAATATTCGCACCCACACCGTCCAATAGATAATCTTCTGAAGTCCGCCATCTAACTAATCTGCTGCCGGCATCGTCTTCTACGACATGGCTCCTCATCTCCTCTTGCGGTAGATTATCTATGGGAGTATAACGGAGCATGCCAAAACGAGGCGCACCTCCGCTGCAGGGCGAACTCCTGCAAGGCACGCTGGACCTGCTGATATTGCAGACACTGGTTCTAGGCGCGGCGCACGGCCATACCATTGCGCATGCGATTGAGTACCGCTCAGAAGATGTTCTACAGGTGGAGCATGGCTCGCTGTATCCGGCGCTGCATCGCCTGGAAGAGCGCGGATGGATCGCTTCATTCTGGGGCACGTCCGAAAACAACCGCAAAGCGCGGTATTACCGCCTGACGCGCGCCGGCCGCAAAGAGCTGGCACAACAGACCGGGCGCTGGCAGCAATTGGTCCGTGCCATCAACAGTGTGTTGCGGCCCGCTGAGGAGTAATCGGATGGGATGGAAGCGCTTTTTTCGCCGTGAGGCCTGGGATGAAGAGCGGGCTCGCGAGCTTGAGACCTATCTACAGCTCGAGACCGACGAAAACATCGCTCGTGGCATGTCCGCGGAAGAAGCGCGCTACGCGGCGCGCCGAAAACTGGGGAATCCGACGATGATTCGTGAGGAGATATATCGCATGAACAGCATCGGCGTGCTTGAAACCGTCTGGCAGGATGCCAAATACGCGGCGCGCGTTCTCCGCAAGAGCCCGGCCTTCACGGTGTTTGCCGTGGCGGTCCTGGCGCTGGGCATCGCGGCCAACACAGCGATCTTCAGCATCGCTGATACTGTTCTGCTGCGGCCACTTCCCTATCGCGATGCGCGCCGACTCGTGATGGTCTGGGAAGATGCGTCATCATATGGATTTCCGGAGAACACACCAGCACCCGGCAATTTTTCCGATTGGAAGGCACGAAACCATGTCTTCGAAGATACCGCCGCACTGCTGTTCCACACGCTCAACCTGACGGGCGACGGAACTCCCGAACAGCTCAACGGCACCGCCGTTTCATCGAATCTGTTTTCGGTGCTTGGCGTCAGCCCGGCGCTCGGCCGCGACTTTCGTTCGGAGGACAATCTCCATGGCTCGGCTCGTGTAACGATTCTGAGCCACGGGCTGTGGGCTCGGCGATTTGGCGCGAACCTGGGAGTGATCGGGCAAGAGATTCGCCTTGAAGACACAAAGTACACGGTGATCGGGGTCATGCCGCAAGGATTCTTGTTCCCGGACCGTTCGACAGAACTGTGGGTGCCGTGGCAGCTCACCAAGCAGAAACTCGCGGACCACGGAAGCCATTTCCTGAACGTAATTGCGCGCCTCAAGCCTGGAGTTTCGCTGCAGACCGCCAATGCTGAGCTGGCGACCATTGCGAGACAAATAGAACAAGAGCATCCCGACGATAACGCTAAGGTCGGCGCGTTTGCCGTGCCTCTGCGCGAACACGTGGCGGGAGATATCCGTCCGGCGATACTCATGCTTTTCGGGGCGGTGTGCTTCGTGCTGCTGATCGCATGCGCGAATATTGCAAACCTTTTGCTGGCGCGCGCCAGCGGCAAACGCCGCGAATTGGCCATGCGCCTGACGCTCGGCGCCAGCCGGCTGCGCATCATCGGGCAGATGCTGACGGAAAGCTTGCTGCTGGCGATGATTGCCGGTTCAATCGGGTTGGCTCTTTCGGTGTGGGCCACGCAATTCCTGGCGAGCCTGATACCAGCCGGAATCGCTCCTCTGGCGGGTTCCTTGCTGGATGGCCGCGTATTTCTTTTCACCGCAGGGGTCTCAATTCTCACTGGCATCCTGTTTGGGGTAATCCCAGCGATGCGCGTGTCCAGCCTGAATCTCGCGACGTCCCTGAAGGACGGCGGCGGCCGGAACGGCATTGGCTCAGGCGGCCAGCGGCTGCGCGACGTGCTGGTCGTCAGTGAGGTTGCGCTTGCCATTGTTTTGTTGGCAGGTGCGGCGCTGATGATTCGCAGCTTCGAAAATCTCGTTCATCTCGATCCGGGTTTTCGCGCAGACCATGTGCTGGTCTTGCGCACGCCCATGCAGATGCAGAAATACGACACGCAAGCGCGCCGGGCCGCGTTTTACGATCAAGTTTTGGAAAAGGTGGAGCATCTTCCCGGCGTCGTGGCCGTTGGCTACACGACGTGGATTCCCCTCACCAACGAAGGGGGCGCCAGCGGCATCACCATTGAGGGCCATCCGGAGCCCGCGCCGGGACAGATGCCCATTCCTAACGCGCGCGTCGTCAGCCACAATTACATGAGCGCGCTCCGGATGAAACTCATTGAAGGCCGCCTCTTCGATGAGCGCGACGGAAGCGGAACGCAGCTCGTGGCGCTGATCAACCAAACGATGGCGCGGAGTCTTTGGCCTGGAGAAAATCCTGTCGGCAAGCGTTTCAAGAAGGGCGCTTTCCGTGAAAATGTACCGTGGATCACCATCGTTGGCATTGTTGGCGACGTACACCAAGCCGGCCCCGCTTCGCCAGCCCGAGCAGAGATGTATCTGCCGTACCAACAACAGGAATTTTTCGCTCCGGACTACCTTGCTGTACGAACCTCGGGAGAGCCGCTGCTTTTGGCGGAATCGGTGCGGCAACAGATCTGGTCCGTGGATAAGCAGCAGCCCGTCGCGGAGGTAATGCCTCTGGAACGATTGGTAGGTGAAAATCTAGCGCCGCGACGAATGCAGGCGTCATTGCTCGGCGGATTTGCCGGATTGGCGCTGCTGCTGGCTTCGATTGGAATCTATGCGGTGCTGTCGTTTGTCGTGACTCAGCGCACGCAGGAGATCGGCGTTCGCGTGGCGCTGGGCGCGCACTCGCGCGATGTTCTGCGCATGATTTTGTCACATGGATTGAAATTGTTTGCGATTGGAGCAGTCCTGGGCCTCGTGGCTCCTTTGGCGTTATCGCGAACGATGGGCCACCTGCTTTATGGCATTAGTGCGAGCGACCCGTTCTCTTTTCTGACCGTCACCTTCGTTTTGGGCGTGGTCACGCTGCTGGCCTGCTACATCCCGGCACGGCGCGCGATGCGTGTCGATCCGCTGGTAGCGCTTCGCTACGAGTAGGTTTGCGGTCAAGAGCGCTTACGGAAGCGTGAACGCCACCAACGCATCGCTAACCTTCTCTTCGGTAATCTTTGGGTGTCCTCCCGCGGCGATCACCAGATATTGTTTTCCATTGCTTCCAAGTTGGTAGGTCATCGGCGTGGCGTTTGCGCTGGCCGGGAGTTGCGCCCTCCAAAGCTCTTTGCCGGTTTCGACGTCAAAACCACGGATGTAGGAATCGGTCGTGCCGGCGATGAATACCACGCCGCCCGCGGTGACGATGGGGCCCCCGAGGCTGATCGATCCCGGGGGAATCTGCTGTTTGTGCGCGCCGCCAAAATCCTGCATCGAGCCGAGCGGTACCTGCCAGCGAATTTTCCCTTCGGCCATGTCGATTGCCGTAAGCAGTCCCCAGGGCGGCGGGCTGCACGGCAAATCGGATGGAGATTGCAGGAAGCGGCGGAATAGGCCGTAGGGCGCGCCGGTCTGGTCGCCGTAGTCACCGTCTTCGACGTGCGAGCCACGCTGATCATATTTGGCGCGCGGAATAAGCCGCGCACCCGCGACGATATTGTTTGTATTTGTGACGAGCAAACTACGCCGCGGGTCGAACGCATAGCCGCTCCAGGTCATACCGCCAATGTTGCCAGGCACCATCAGTGTCCCCTTTAAACTGGGCGGCGTGAAAATTCCTTCGTTGCGCAACTGCGCGATTGTTTTGCGACAAGCATCACGATCTTCCGGCGTTGGCCCCCAGGCGTCAGCGGCGGAAAGCGTCTGCGCGGCCAGCGGCGGCGGAGCGAGTGGAAACGGCTGCGTCGGCGAAGTCACTTCGCCGGGAACATCGCTTTGCGGCACGGCGCGTTCCTCGACGGGGAATACCGGCTTGCCCGTGTCGCGGTTCAGCACGTAGAGCAGGCCGGACTTGTTGCCCTGAATCACAACCGGTACGTCCCGCCCGTCATGGCGCAGCGTTGTCAGCAAAGGCGCCGATGCAGTATCGAAATCCCACAGGTCGTGGTGCACAAGCTGAAATCCCCAGACGGGCTCACCGGTTTTGGCGCGAAGCGCGACCACGGAGTTCGCCCACTTGTCATCTCCGACCCGCAAGCCACCGTAGTAATCAGGGCTGGGGCTTCCCGTCGGGACAAACACCAATCCGCGCTCCGGGTCCACCGCCATGATCGACCAGGCGTTGCCGGCGCCGCTGCGGAACGCTTTCGGCTTGCTATTCGCGCCAGCGATGGATGCATTCGGCGGGATGGGGTCCCAGCTCCAGCGCAGTGTGCCGGTGCGCGCGTCATAAGCGCGCACAACGCCGCGCGACATATCCACGCGGTGGTTGTCGTCAATGGCGGAACCCACGATCACGAGATCGTCGATCACCGCTGGCGGCGAGGTCATGTGATACCAGCCGGCGTGATAGCCCGGCACATCGCGCAAATTCACCTGGCCACTTTTGCCAAAGTCCGCGCAGGGTGAGCCGTTCGCCGCATCGATAGCCACCAGCCGTGCATCTTGCGTGGACTCGAAAATTCTTCGGCGGCACGGCTGCCCGCTTGGCCGCGCGGAATCGAGCCAAGTCGAGGCGCCGCGGTTGACCAGCCCGTCGCCGTAGTCCCAGTCCAATTCGATCTTCGGGTCGTAGGCCCAGCGCTGTGTTCCCGTTTCCGGATCGAGGGCGATCACACGATTGAAAGGCGTGGTCAGATAGAGCGTCCCATCAACGAGAATCGGCGTGGTCTCAAACCCGCTTCGCTTTCGGTCACCGCCGCCCTCGGAAACATCGCCCGTGTGAAATACCCAAGCGGCCTTGAGAGTCGAGACATTCTCGCGGTTGATTTGCGTCAGCGGCGAGTAGCGCATGCCGCCGGCGTCGTGCCCGTAGTAAGCCCATTCGTCATCTGTCGCGCCTCCCGCCCACGCCGTCGTCTTCCCCGCGTCCGCCGCAACGCCAAACACCACTGCCAGAACACAAAGAGACCACAGCCCGACTTTGACACACGTCCGATTGTTCATGCGGCGGAGACCTCACATAAGTGGAATCGACATGCAGAGGAATAGCGTATCGGCAATCCGAACGCAAGCAGGAGGCAGAAAAAGATGGCGACTGGAAGGTCGGCAAACCAAAGAACTGCCCGCTAATCAAGGGTTCGTCTGGGCAATTTCTCGAAAGGACAAAACCTGGTAGGGCCCTAAGCTCTGCGCAGCCGCTACCCACTTGCTGCTGTAGTGAATTCCGCGGCCTCCCCCGGTTTGCTTGAAGGAAGCGGGTCCCAAAGTCGATAACAGCTTACCGGACGAAGGGTCGCGTGTTTGTGCGATTAGCAAGACGCCGTTCATTTGCCCGGTACCCATTTGGTTTGAGATAAACACACCTTTCCCGATCACCAAAATAATCCCATTCCAACTGGCATCCGGGTCATATTTGAGCTGACCAGTCACCAGTAATAGTCCGTAGCCGGTGTTATTCCAACCGTTAATGGTCAAGTCTCCCCTAACAACAACGGCCATCGGAGTCGTCGCGGACATTCCAGGGGGCATAATATTATTGGAATCGCTTTGCGTCACTGGCCCGTCCACGACCTTGTCGGCGCTTTGGGTAATGCTCTGTACCAAAGCATCGAGACTGCTCGGCGTCTGAAGGATGGTCGGGACGGAAACAGCGCCTACGGCTGTGACCCCCGATGGGCTGAGATAGTTAGAGGCCGGAACGGCGGCTGCCGAAATGTTGGATGAGTCAGAGTTGTTTGTAAATCCGATCGCTCCTACACCGGATGGCGTACCCGGCGGCGCGTCCATGTCATTGCCATTAATCCGAAAATTGCTGCCGCTTCCGCGATCATCGCCACCGGTAACACTCGGCCCGGTAAAGCTAACCGCGTTGCCATCCAAGGTTAGCGCTGACGGAAAGCTTGGCATTGCCGACGCTAAGGAGCCCGCTGTTACGGTGTACTGCACCATGCGCCGGCTGCCGTAAGGAGTCACGGCAAGCGACGTAATGGTGAGAACTTGCGCCCCAGTTCCCGCCGAATTGGTGTTCTTGCCATCAAAGAAAAGAGCTGTATTGTCCGTGCCGAATTTCGCGGAAAGGTTGGTTCGTGGCGTGATGCGTACCCATTTGTAGAGCGGACCGGCAATAGTGGGGAGGCGCGATTTGGAGGTAATGAAGGGCCGCTGCACCGCGTAGGCCGTCGCCGGGCCCCACTCCTGCTGGTATTCGAAATCCGCGTAAGGATTTGCCGGATTGAGGTCTGTCGGATCGACATTTTCACCGTCTGACGGATTCACGATGTAACACACGTTCCCGACCGGCATCGGAAGCCCACCCGGAAAGACGCAGCTAGTGATCGCGTCCGGATTGGACGTCCACAGCCGTCCGCGCGCTTCTTCGAGGCCCGCTTTCGCATCGTAGAAGGCGTGCATTGCGGACTTGTAATTTGATTTGATTGCAGATTGGGTGCCGGCGGTCAGAATCAGTGCGGTAGCTACGACGCTTATCAGCATCAAAGAAAAAATGGCAATAACCAAAGCTACGCCGCGCTCCGAGTTCGACTGCCATTTCGTCTTTTTCATGACTGCTTTCACAAACTTTCTGATCGGCGTCCTACTGGTTCGGATTAAAACGAGCTGCCTGGCCGGTTAAAGTGATCGTGCGGAATTGTCCAGTCTGTGGATCGGGCTGCGCGGATTGCACGATCAGCAGGATATTTACCTCACGGATGTTCGAGGGCTGCTGCGCCGGAGGCGGATTCGTGATGTCATAGCGATACGAGAAAATCGGCAAGGATTTGCTCTGGTTCATTACGTTCTCGAGATAAGGGAGCAGCCCACCCGCCGTTGAGCCCACGGGATCCGCGAAGGCTACTTTGGGGGCAGTAACTCCCCGCATCAAAGTCGTGCCTTGCAGCGAATAACGTATCCATTGAACGCCATTGCCGTCACCAGTGTCGGTTTCAAGTATCAAATCGTAGTCTCCAGGGACCGCGCCACAACTCACCCCCAACGTGCAGGGCGCGTTCGGATAGCCCGGCGACCAGGAAAATGGCAGCGCCACCAACTGCGGGTTGGCCTGCGCCACGCCCGCAGCAAATGAAGTCGCCGGCGGGTACCCGGCGGAATGTACGTCGCGCGCAATCTGATCAATGGCCACGTTGGCCTGCTGAAAGGCAGTGGTCACGTCACTCTCGCCTCGGTAGCGCAGTTGCGCACCCAACAGCAACGAAAACACTGTTCCGGCGATGATCGTGAACAACACAGTCGCCACCAGCAGTTCAACCAGCGAATAGCCGTCCACGCGTTTTGGGCTCTTCATCATGTTCTTGCGAGGCTACTTCTGCACCCAACTGTCTAAATTGACAGGCAGCAAAGGCTGACTGGCGTTCGTTTGGCGACAACCGATGATAATCCGTTTGCTGATTGTTTTTCCGCCGCTCACCTGGGGAATCACAGCCCAGCGCAACTCAAAGGTCGCCCCGCTCGGATCGTTTCGATCGACGTAGGTCGGAATTGAAAAACCCGCAACCGCGCCGGCGGTAAAATCGATTTGCGCCATTTGACCCTGCATAATGACCGGCGCCCCGGGCGAACCCGCGCCGCCGAGGCTGATTGTTCGTCCTTCCGTATCCAGAAAAGCGTTCGTGGACAGCGGTTGGCTGAGCATCTGATCCAGTTCGCGCTGCGCAATCACAGTTGCCATGGTGTCGAGGCGATTGTTCGCATTGAGTTGCAGGCTGGCCGGCACTAGCTGCACGACGGAAATAATGCCAACCATCAGAATGGCGCTTGCGAGCACCATCTCTAAAATGGAGAAGCCACTCTGCCCGGCGCGCCTTTTAAGACGTCTGTTTGCTAGCCGCGCCTGCATAAAGTTTTGTCGCATTTACATTCCCGTCCACGTGCCGCTGGCTGGAGCCTTCCACATTTTGGTTTGACCCATCGGCGTCACCGTGATGGCGCGGCAACCATACTGGGCTTGGTTTACGTACCCGAGCGCCAGGAAATATGCCGCCACTGGACCGCCGACCGGGAAGTTCACCGTCCCGCGGTAATCGAAGGTAAGTTGCGCCGCAAAATCCTGCGTGGGGACGAGTCGGGTACTCGACGCATCCGGCGTGAGGGGTTGACCGTTTGCGAGCTGCATGTCGCTAGGCAGCATAACCATCGGCTCATTTGCATCCAGCAAGCCGTTGGCATTCAGGTCGATATAGAAAACTCTGTTGCCGTTCATCACTGTGCTTTGCAGGGACATCACCGAATTGCGGCGTATTGCTGTGTATCTCGTCAGCTCAATCAAGTTGGCCACCTGCTGCGAAATGCCGCTCAGGCGATATGCTTGGATCGCTCCGATCATTGTCGGCAGAGCCACGCTGACCAAGATCAGACCGATGACCAACGTCATCATCATCTCGACCAAACTATAGCCCGCAGCTTGTGACGGACACTTATTCCCTGATGATTTCATGCCGATCCTTGAAAAACCGTTTCCTATTTCGGGACACGTTGCTATTAAGGAAGGTAATTATGCTCCGGCGCACCAATAAAGCAACCCATCTGTGGCCCTAGTAGTCCCAGCCGCCGAGTACTAGGACTGGATTGCAGTCCGGTGCCGACGAGCCGTATATGGGGACAATTCCGCTGCCAGATTCAGCAAATCGGCGCGCTACCGAGAAGGGAACAATTTAGCTAAGAACTCTTTGTCGGCCAAAATGGTCTTGAATTCTTTTTCCCAGCTAATCGTTGCGTCAAATTGCTTCTTGAAGTCCGCGTCGAGCATCTTTGCTGCCTGGAACTCCTTCAGCGCGGCGTCCTTGTTTCCGTTGATGTATTCGAGGAAGCCCAAGCTGGTGTGGCCGTCGGCTTGTTTGGGGGAATACTCCGCGGCTTTGCGTCCGGCAGCCAGCGCCTCGGCCTTCTTTCCGGCGGAGAGCAGCCGATCTGCTTCATTTCCATACAGATACGTAAGATTCAGATTCAGGAGGCGCCGGAGTTCGGCGAGCGGTTTCGGGTCATCGTCGACGTTTATGTAGATATACCGATCGTTATTGATGTTGCGACCGCCCTGCTTTCGCACGACCAACATAGAGGCGGACTGGTGCCCACGGGCGTCTCCTCCGGCATCGTCGCCCGCCTTTAGAGCCGCATAGAGTTTCTCAGCCAACTCAGCTTGCGTGGTGTCGAAAGCCTTGCCCATAGCCTCCGGCACCTGCGGACCCACCAGGATGTTTCCCTGCGCCGACCAAGTTTTACCCTGTCGATCGCCGGCCCAATGCGGCGCATTGGGGCCCGTATATGTCGCGATTTTGCCGTGCGCGTCTATGATCGAAACCTGACGGCCGTCTTTTCCCTCAAACGTGTCTTCCGCCAGCAAGCGATCGAGCACTTGCTTGGCGCTCAGTCCCTGACGGAGCAAGTCAATTCCCTTCGGCCCGTAACCGACGTTGACGTTCGCTTGCGTGGCTACCGCACCTACCCCGGCCAGTGCCCACGGCACCACTGAGCCCACGGAAAAATAGCGCGACGCCACCGCCACGCCCATGTCTCCATTTGAGGGATCAATCGCCACAATCGAAAATGTGGAAACCGTCGGCGGCCTCAGCACCGGATGGTCATCGCCGAAGAGCGGCGATGCAAGAACCAGCAGCACACATGCAGCGAAGAAACGCTTCATGATCACTCCCATCAAGAGTTTTCTCGACCAGCTCACGCATGTCGCGGCCGGCGTTTCATTCTCCTCACAAAGCGCCGGCCGCGCAACAAGTGAGAAAGAAGCGCTAGAACTTCACTCGTAGCCCGAACTTTGCCACGAACGGATGCAACAAGTCCGATGGTTTTAGGTATGCGGAACCAAATGACGTCACTTCGCTGACCACCGTGTGGCTGTTGCCGATGTTGAGCAAATCCACCAAGGGCTCAACGGTCAGCCGCGATTCCCAAACGCTGAATGGCCGCGAAATCCGGAAGCTCAGCAGATTCACGCTGGGCAATCGAGAGGTGCCCGCTGCCTGCAGAGCCACTGTCTCCGAACCTTGCTTAAGCTCGCGCTGTGCAAGCGGGCGCGTATCGCTGAAGACCAAATTCGGCTGTATCGGGTAGCCGGTATAGTGCTGGAAGTTAGCGCTGGTCGTGAAGTGCCAGGGCAGATCGTATGTCCCGCCAAGTTTGAATATGTAGGTCGAGTCGAAATCTAGATAGCTATTCTTCCGGTTGATATCCAGATTCGGATCGTTGAAGCTATCGGCGGTGATGCCGTTCGGGTTGGCCCAAGTGCCTTTCTCCCGCTGAATCGTAAATCCGGCGAGCACCTGCCAGCGACTGCTGAAACGCTTTACCGCTGTGAACTCCACTCCGTGATACGCATTGTCGTCCAGCGCCGGTATATTCGTCACCAACAGATCCGATTGCCCCACCAGCGCCTGATTGGCACTAAACAGCGTCAAGGGCTGGTTCGTCAGCGGATTGGTAATGGGTTGGCCGTTCAGCGTCGTGATCGGTGTGTAGTCGGTCGGCAGAATCGCCATGTTGCGCTGTCCCACCTGGTCCTTGTTCGTGCGATAGAAATAGGTCACGCCTACATGCAAATCTTTGTAGACCTGCTGCTCATAACCCACGCTGACCTGATCCGAATAGGGGTGCTTGAGATTAGGGTCAATCCGCGTGGCTATGCCGCCGAAGCTGAAAATGAGATTCGACGGAGACAAGAATTCACTCGACTGCGGAAAGCCATCTCCGTTTGAATCGGTCCAGATGTAACCCTGTCCTCCGAGCCCATTAGCATTCACCGCCTCGGCTATCTCCGTTCCTTCGATCCGGTAGAAGCGGCTGTAACTCGCGCGAATCACGGAGCGCCCTTTGCCGGTCACGTCAAAAGCGCCACCAATCCGAGGCGCCACATTGTTCCATACCACGACGTCCGGCGACTGCGGAAAAGTGCGGTTGGGGAACAAGCTCGAGAACGTTCCTGTTCCGGGGCTGCTTTGCGCAGGATTGAATGTGCGGAAGTGGTCGAAGCGGAATCCCAGGTTCAACGTCAGCCTCTGCTTTACCGTCCACGCATCTTGCAGGAAAAAGGCGGAGTCGTGGAAAATGGCCTGTTCCCGCACCGGCGTGTTGTAAATGATCACGTCCAGCGCCTGCCCACCGTTGAACTGCGCGTTGATGTCGCCATTCACATTGAAAAAATTTCCGTTCTTGCTCTTCCCCACTTCGTATCCAAACTTGAAATTATGCGTCCCGTACAGAAACGCGCCTCTGTAGTACGACGCGCTCACTGCCGCGCGTAGTGTCTGGGCCGGATTCAAGTAATTGAACGGCGCCGCACCTTTTTCTGTCTGGAACGAGAAGTCCTGCAGATTGATATCGGTTGGCGTCACGGTGGGCTGATATCCCAGCGGGAAGAGCAAGTGCAGATAGCCCAGCCGCGCGTCGAGCAGAAAATTATTCGTGATCTGGCTGGTCCACTGCCCTTGCACGATGTACGCCGGCTCGATTTGCCGCCAGCTCGCCTGCTCGTCCACAAACTGAAACGCTGTGTCGCGCCTGAAGAAGCGATTCTGGTTGTTGTACAGCCACTGGAAATTGACGCGATTTTTTGCATTGATCTGAAAATCGGTGCGCAACACGGTATTGGTTTGGTGATTCGTGTCCGCGATCGGCCCACCGCCTTCGGACGCAGGCTTCGGGATCGCCAGAATGCTTTCCTTGATGTCGTACCGCCGGTACGCGCCAAAAATCCACCAGCGATCCTTCATCAGCGGCGCGCCCGCGTTCACAGTGGAGTCGCGATTCATGATCATAGGGCTGCCCACCGGGTCCGGCTGCCCGCCAAATTGCAGGGACGGCTCGCCGCTATGAAATGCCGCGCTCGTGTAGTAGAGCGCTGCCATCCCATGAACTTGGTTGGAGCCCGACTTGGTCACCATGTTCATGTACACGCCGCCAACTCCCACCTCCGCTGGCGCGGAGTCCGTCACTACCTGGAACTCCTGCAGCGAATCGTGGTCAATGTAAAATGCGGTGAATCCTCCCGACGACCCCGGCCAGTTCAAGCGTAAGCCATCGAAGCTGTACACCTGCTCCCCCGGCTTGCTTCCGTGAACCTGCATTACGGCCTGTTGGAAGCTTTGGTTGCCGCCAACGTCATAGTTGCTGGACAGCGTCCCCGGTGCCTGCGCCACCGTCGACCACGGATCGCGCCCGCTTGGAATGTCTTGCAGCAAGGTTTGATCGAAGGTGCTGGGTGTCGCGTTGCTGCGCACATCCACGATCGGCGCCTCGCCGCTCACCTCCACGGTCTCCTGCACTTCTCCGACGGTCAGCGCGATGTTCAGCGTGGCACTAAATCCCGCGGTAATCGCGACGCCTTTCTCCAGGGCAGTCTTGAACCCCTTCGCCGCCACTGTGACGTCGTAGGTGCCGATGTCCACGAAATCGAAAAAAAAGCTCCCGTCTGACTGTGTTGTGGCGACGCGCGGCGCCATCAATGCACTTCCCTGCACGGTTACAGTCGCACCGGGGACGCCCGCCCCGGAAGAATCCGTCACGGTTCCCGCGATCTTTCCAGTGATCGCCACCTGCGCAAAAGTCGCTGGGCCAAAGCCGAGCAAAACGATTACTAAAACCAGCGCAGCAATCCAACCAGAATTCAAAATTGATTTGCTAATCGAAAATGAGGACCGCATCTGTTCCCCCCTCAGCCATGCAAGAATCCCCGACTTGGACCTGGATAACGGACACCCACACCCTTTAGTTCCGTAGACGCGCCGCCGCAACAAACGTTTCACTTGCGCGCACCCACAATTTTTCGATGGAACGGAACTTATTTTCTTCTCTTACGTTACCTCTTCCAGGAATCTGCTACCGTGGTGCAACCCGGCGCCGCTCTGTGCGGAGGGGGTGGATGGACAATCTCTGGCTTGACCTGAGGCATGCCGTTCGCATGCTCCTAAAGAATCCGGGCTTCGCTGCCGCTGCCGTTCTGTGCCTGACGCTGGGGATTGGCGCCACTACCGGAATCTTCAGCGTCGTCAATGCCGTCCTGCTTCGACCGCTCGGCTACAAACAGCCCGGGCGCCTCGTGCGCATCTACACGGAATTTCCCACGTTTCCGAACGGCGGCCTTGGTCGCTTCTGGACTTCCGCGCCCGAATTTCTGGACCTGCGCAGAGACCTGAAGTCATGGGAATCCATCGACGCCTGGGCGAACACTGGCGCAAACATTGCCGGCATCACGCAACCTGCGCGCGTCACCGCTTCGTATATCAGCGGCGGCCTGCTCAATTCCCTGGGCGTTTCCCCGATGATGGGGCGGCTGATCATGCCCGCTGATGACGAGCCCACGGCTCCGATCGTCATAAACATTTCCTACGGACTCTGGAAGAGCGTCTTCGGTAGCGATCCCCAGATCGTCGGTCGCCAAACGCTGCTCGGCGGACAAAAATGCACCATCATCGGCGTCATGCCGCGCGGATTCGAATTCCCTCCCGGCGAAGTCGACCCGCCGCAACTTTGGTCGCCATTGCAAATCGATCCCGCCAAACCCGGAAGCCGCGGCTCGCACAACTTCTCCCTGCTTGGCCTTCTGAAACCTCGCGTGACACCTTCGCAGGCACAGTCCGAAATGCAATCCTACGTGACCGCCTCCACCGAAGCGCACAAGTCCGCCAACGAGCATTACTTCAACACTAAGAGACACACGCTCGTCAGCTTTCCTTTGCAAGCCGAAGTGGTCAGCAATGTGCGCCCCGCGCTTCTGATGCTGCTCGGAGCGGTCGCGTTCGTGCTCCTCATTGCCTGCGTCAATGTCGCCAATCTTCTTCTTGCTCGCGCTGAATCACGCCGTCGCGAAATCGCCATTCGCAGCGCCATTGGCGCCGACCTGCCACGTCTCGCCCGTCAATTCGTCACTGAAGGGCTGCTTCTCTCCGGGTGCGGTGCAATTCTTGGCCTGTCGCTCGCCTATCTGGGCATTCGCGTGATCCAACTCACCAATGCCGGCGCCATTCCCCGCGCTGCCGAAATTGGCGTCGACACTAGCGTGCTATTGTTCACCGTTGCCGCCAGTCTGCTGACCGGCATTCTCTTCGGTCTGGCGCCAATCATTCCGCTAGCACTGCAAAGCGTGCAAGATTCGCTGAAGGAAACGGTCGGCTCGACAACCGGCACCGCCGCCGCGCAAGGATTCCGCCGCGCTTTGGTGGCCGGCGAATTGGCCCTGGCCCTCGTTCTACTCGTCGCTTGCGGCCTAATGATCCGCGGTTTCTGGAAGCTGCAGGAAGTCCACATCGGACTGAATCCCGAAAATGTTGTGACCATGAATCTCGCGCTTCCGCAGAGCACTTACCCAAAAAACGAAGTGATCGACAGCTTCTGGACCCGTCTTGAAGACCGCGTGCGCAATCTTCCCGGCGTACGCTCCGCCGCCATTGCCTCGGGTCTGCCTCCTCTGCGTCCGCCCAACATGAACGACACGCACATCGAAGGCTTCGTTCGCCGTGAAGGCGGTCCCATCGAAAACATCGATTACTATCAAGTCGTCAGCAAGGATTACTTTGAAACGATGGGCATCCGCTTAATGGACGGCCGCCTCTTCGACGTGCGAGACACCGCCAGATCGCCCGACGTCATCATCATTAACCAAACTCTCGCCCGTCCGTTTTACGGAAACGAAAGCCCTCTCGGTCGCCGCATTCAGCCAAACATGGATGGGGCGTTCTGCACTATCATTGGTGTCGTTGAAGACGTCAAGAACGCCGGCATCGACCGTCCCACCGGCACGGAGCTCTATCTCCCCTACACGCAGAAACACGGCAGCGGTAACAATGACGCCTTCGTCGTCCTGCGCGGCAACGGTGATCCGAGCTCGCTCGCAAGCGCCGTGCGCCAGGAAGTGCAAGCCATTGATCCGACCATCCCCATATCGCACGTTCGCCTCATGGACGACGTACTCTCTTCTGCGCAATCCCGGCCGCGTTTTCTTACATTGCTCCTCACTCTGTTCTCCAGCATCGCGCTCATCATTGCAACCGTCGGAATCTACGGCGTAATTTCCTACTCCGTAGCGCGCCGGTCGAAAGAGTTCGGCCTCCGCATGGCGCTAGGCGCAAAGCCCGCGAACATTCTGAGCCTCGTGCTGAAGCAAGGGGTCTTGCTTACGGCAATCGGCGTCGTTGTCGGCTTGGTTGCCGCTCTGATCCTTACGCGTTTGATGGCGAGCCTGCTCTTCGGCGTAACCCCCACCGACGCCATCACCTATCTAGGCGTCACCGTCCTGCTGGCCGTGGTGGCAATATTCGCCACGTACGTACCCGCGCGCCGTGCTACCCAAGTCGACCCCATCAAAGCCCTACGCTACGAGTAGGTTCGTCGCGTGTCAGAGCAGGTACAAGATCCAGGGTATTAGAACGCCTAGCCTCTTCGTCCCACCTGATTCTCTCCTCGCGTCCAATTGCCACCCGGTACCCGCCCCAAGTATCATTACGAGTTCATGTCGCCGGCCCCGCTCCATCTGTCCGCACGAATCCTCCGAGTGCTCTGCCTCGCCTTAACAATCGCAGTTCTTCCGGTCACCGCCTCCGCGCAATCAACTGAGATTCTTCCACTCGAGCAAGTGCGGGCCGGCATGCAAGGCTACGCCTACACGATCTTCGCCGGCGATCAGATTGAAAAGTTCGATCTCGAAGTCATCGGCGTGATGCCCAATTTCCTTGGGCCTCGCCAGTCCATCATCCTGGTCCAACTTAAAGGTCCCAAAGTCGAGCGCACCGGCGTCGTCGCTGGCATGAGCGGAAGCCCCGTCTACCTGGACGGCAAACTCGCAGGCGCGCTCTCGCTCAAGCTCGGCATCTTCACCAAAGATCCTATCGCCGGCGTAACTCCCATCGAAGACGTCGTCAGACCGCCTACGCAAAGCGGCGCGCAACAATTTCCGCTGCCGCTCGACACTTCCGCTGTGCTAAAAATCACTCCAGCCTTGTCGCTACCGACAGGTTCCACTCTCGCGCCCATCGAGACTCCGCTCATCTTCTCCGGCTTTCAGTCCGCAACGCTGCGGCAATTCGCGCCGCAAATCCAAAGCTACGGCTTCGTCGCGGCGCAAGGAGGCACCTCCGCGCCCCGCCCGGAAGACGCGCATCTCGTTCCCGGCGAAATGGCCGGAATGGTCCTTGTGCAAGGCGACGCCTCCATCAATTCCGCCTGCACTGTGACCGCCGTGCAAGCGGATCGCGTTTTTCTCTGCGGCCACCCGTTTCTCAATCTCGGCAACGTCCAACTCCCCATGGCGCGCAGCCGCGTCCTGACCACGCTCTCTTCCGATCTCGCCTCCACCAAAATCGTCAACGTCGGCGGCTCGATCGGCACCATCACCGGCGACCACCTCACCGCCGTGACCGGAAAACTAGGCGCTCCGCCACCCATGATTCCGCTCGACCTCGCGGTCGCTACGCCAATCGGCGAAAAGAAATTGCACTTCGACGTAGTTAATCACCCCAAGCTCACTCCCCTGCTCGTCGCCATCACGGCATTCAACGGTCTCACGCAAAACGCCATTTACGGGGAAGGCACCACGCTTCATCTCACCGGCGAGATTCGCCTGCACCGCCACGCGCCTGTGCAAATCGAAAACACCTACGCCCCCGGCGACGCTCTTATTCCCGATGGTCTTCCCATCGCCCTAAGCGTGCAAAATATTTTTACTCGTCTCTTCGTGAACACCTTCGAAGTTCCTGAGGTCGAGCGCATCGCGCTTCGCGTCGAAAGCATTCCCGGCCGCCAATCCTTCACCATCGATAGCGCCTGGCTTGAAAAGGGCGAAGCCGCACCCGGCGAAACCCTCCGCGTCCGGGTCCTCCTGCACCCGTATCGTGGAGCGGCCCGCGTTGAAGAAACCACTGTGCGGGTTCCCGACCAAATCGCGCGCGGCGCCACGCTACGCATCCTTGTCACTGACGGCGATACCCTCAACCGCGCCTCGCGGGGCTTCGCTTTTGGCTCCAGCGGATCCTCCGGACTGGACCAGCTCATCGCCGTCCTCAATCGCGAGCGCCGTAACGATCGCCTCTACGTGGGACTGTTTATGCCCTCGCCTACGATGCTCTGGGAAGACAAAGAGCTGCCCAATATTCCCCTCTCCCAAATCAACGTGATCGATGGCCGACCCGCTCCCGGCAGCGTCCAGGTCCTTCGCGAATCCCTCGCCAGCGAATCTTCAATCCCGCTAGGCGGACCCGTTTCCGGCGTAATTTCCTTAAACCTCCAAATCCGATAAGAGCCCAATGCCACCATTCACGAATCACAACGTCCAGTGCTGTCATCCTGAGCGCATCCGAAGGGCATGCGCGAAGAAGCTCAACGTCGGCGCCCCTGCAAAGCAAAACTTCGCGCGTGTCCTTTATGTCCTTCCCTTCCTCTATCTCTTTTGCCTTCCTACCGCGATCGCGGAGCACACCCGCACCTGGCGCCAAGCCTCTTACGAAGATTTCCTCAAAGGCGCTCCCCACGGCGTGGCCGTTCGCAGCGACGGCCGCCTCGAGCTAGCCCCAAAATTTACGCTCATCGCCGATGCAGACGCTTCCTATCTCTGGTCCCTGCGCGTTGACCCGAAAGGCGCCCTCTACGCGGCAGGCGGTTCTCCCGCAAAAGTGTTTCGCTTTGATGGCGGCGGGGCAGGCAGGCCAGCCACGGTTTTCGAATCCACCGATCTGGTCGCCCAAGCCATCGCGTTCGACGCCAAGGGTACGCTCTACGTCGCCACGTCTCCCGACGGCAAGGTTTATCGCGTCTCCGCCTCCGGGGAAAAAACCGTTTTCTTCGATCCTAAGGCCAAATACATCTGGGATCTTGCGTTTGCTCCTGACGGCACTCTCTACGTGGCTACCGGCGACAAGGGGCAAATTTTTGCCGTCGCCCCCGACGGCAAGAGCGAGCTTTTCTATGCCAGCGACGAAGCCCACATCCGCGTGCTGGCTTTCGACACGCACAATGATCTCCTGGCCGGCACTGAGCCGAGTGGCCGCATTCTGCGTGTGACCCGCTCAAGCAACAAGAACGCGCGCAAAGAAAAGGATGCGTCCGCCGCCCAAGGTTTCGTGCTCTATGAAACTGCCAAGCGCGAAGTCACCGCGCTCGCCGTGGCTCCCGACGGAGAAATCTATGCTGCCGCCATCGGCGAAAAGCAGCGACCGACAGCTCCAGCTCCCACTACCATAATCACCACGCCCCAAGGCACCACGACCATCACCGGCGGCGCCGTCGTGCTCGGAGGCCAGCCACAGGGACAAACGCCGTTCATCCCTTTCCCGCAACAACTTTCCTCCAGCATCTATCGCCTTTCAACCGAAGGCGCGCCCGAAGAGCTTTGGAATTCCCGCGACGATGTCGTGTACTCGCTCGCGCTCAATTCCGATGGTCGCCTTCTCGCCGGCACCGGCAACAACGGCGCGCTTCTCGCCATCGATGGCCGCGGCGTTTTCGCGCAACTTGCCAAAGCTGGCTCCGCGCAGATCACGGGCATTGCTCGCAACTCAACAGGCAAGCTCTTCCTCTGCACCGCGAATCCCGGAAAGGTTTTTTCCGTTGGCCCTGAGTACGAGCCTGAGGGCACTTACGAATCGCGCTCCTTCGATGCTCAGCTTTTTTCGCAATGGGGACGCCTGGATTGGTGGAGCCCTCCGCCCGGGCGTTCCGACAAGGGCGCCGAGAAACTTGCCGCATCATCCGGCGCGCCCCGCCTCGAATTTTTTGTGCGCTCCGGCAACACTGAAGACCCCGGCAAAGAATGGTCCCGCTGGTTCGGACCGTATTCGAAACCCGGCAGTCGCGCCGAGTGCCCGCCCGCCCGTTTTGCGCAGTGGAAAGCCGTGATTCACGACGGCCGATCTGGCGACGGCATTAGCTGGGTCACCCTCGCCTACCTTCCCCGCAACGTGGCGCCGGTCATCGACGCCATCGCAGTGCAAGATCCCGGGGTGCGCGCGCAAGCCAACATCATCATCCAGAGCGGCCAGCAACCCATCGTGAATCTGCGTCAGCCGCAAGCTTCCAATCCAATTGGCGTGGTGATCACCCAAAGCTCTTCGCCCGCGCGATTCGAACAGCCGCCGCAAGGCTTCCAGCAAAAAGGTTTTCAGTCCGTTCTGTGGGCCGCGCACGACGAAAACGACGACGAGCTGCGCTTCTCTGTCTATTTCCGTGGCGAAAACGAAACCGACTGGAAACTTCTGAAGGACAAACTCGAGCAGAAATTTTATTCCTGGGACAGCACCGCCTTGCCCGATGGCGCCTACTACCTCAAAATCGCAGCCACCGACGCCCCTGCAAATCCCCCCGCCCAAGCCCTGACTACCGAGCGCGAAAGCGAGCGCTTCGTCGTCGACAACACCCCGCCCATGATCGAAGGATTGAAGGCCGTGTCAGGAAAGTTTCAGAGTGGCTCTAATATTTCGCACTCCATCAACATTCAGTTCACGGCGCACGACGCAACCAGCAGCATCGAGCGTGCGCAATACAGTGTCGACGGCGGTGACTGGATCATCGCAACGCCTAAGAACGGAATCAGCGATGCGCCGGAAGAACAATACGACGTTTCGGTGAGCGCGTTGTCACCCGGCGAACACACCATCGCCGTGCGCGCCTACGACCGCTTCGAAAACGTCGGTAGCGCCAAAACCACAATCAAGGTCCCTTGAGTTTTTGGATTCTAAGCGTCCAGACCTTCAGTTCTTCGACTCTGGCCTTTTACGGCGTGTGATACTTCTCAATCTCCGCACCAAACCCGATCCGCCCGTCCCCGTAAGGTTCATTCCGCACATGCACCACTCGCGCCGTACAATGCGTCTCCTGCGGTTTGCTGCCGGTCACTTCCGCCGGCATGTGCAGCGTGCAGTCTATCGGCATGCCCACTTGAAGCGGCGCCGACGACGCAAAGAAAAATCCGCCCCGCGAAATATTGATGGCTTCGGTGAAATGCTCGCTTTTGTCCGAGGCTAGGTTGACCGCGCGAAATCGCAGCGACGTGCGCATGTTGTACCGTGCGACCTGGCGGCGTTCTGAGCCCATAACCTTCTTCTCCCCGCCAGGAAGGAATACGCGGTCTGCGGATCCGGGAGGGTATTCATCAGCGTAGCAGAGCTACTTCGCCGGTCAAGTAACAAAACATTCGCAAACTCTCAGTGAAACTCTCAGTACGGAAGTGTGGTACCGCCTTCGTGCCTTCTCTTCCCCTTCGCAAGCCGCATGGCTATGCCATAATGTGCCAGCCGTTGCGGCTCGCGCCGATAGCTGAGAGCTTTCTTGCAAGCGGTGTTCTGGCATCAACCAATGAATGCAACAACGCCCATCTCAGCCTACACGCACCTAACATGGCAAGCCATTCTGGAGGCTCACGCCCGCATCGCACCACGCATCCACCGCACTCCGGTGCTCACTTCCGCGTCTCTCGATGCCATGGCCGGCACACGCCTCTTTTTTAAGTGCGAAAATCTGCAAAAGACCGGTTCGTTCAAAATTCGCGGCGCCAGCAACGCCATCCTCTCGTTGAGCGAAGAAGAAGCCGCGCACGGTATTGTCACGCAATCGAGCGGCAATCACGGCGCCGCGGTGGCCTGCGCCGCTGCGTGGCGCGGCGTTCCCGCCTTCATCGTAATGCCCAAGAACGCCCCGCTCGTGAAAGTCCGCGCGATCGAAGCCTATGGCGGCAAAATCACGTTTTGCGAACCCAAGGTTTCTTCTCGCAATGAAGTTTGTGCTCGAGTTCAATCGGAAACCGGTGCTGCGCTGATTCATCCGTTCGACAACGACCAGATCATCTCCGGCCAAGCCACTGCCGCCAAGGAACTGCTTGAAGAAATTCCCGACCTCGACGCGGTCTTCACGCCCGTTAGCGGCGGCGGGCTGCTCAGCGGGACCTGCCTGGGCGCTAAGGGCCTGCGCCCCGACATCCAGATCTTCGGGTGCGAGCCAGAGCGCGCCGACGACGCTTATCGCTCGCTCAGCAGCGGCAAGTTGCAATCTCTGGAATCGAGCGACACCATCGCCGACGGTTTGCGCGCTTCGCTCGCGCCAAGGACATTCGCGATCCTCCGCGACCACGTCGAGCGCATCCTGCTCGTCAGCGAAGCCGAAATCATCGCCGCCATGCGCACCGTCTGGGAGCGCATGAAGATCATCATCGAGCCTTCCTCCGCGGTAGCCATCGCCCCGCTCTTGAAATCGGACGCGGTCGCGAATCTGACGCTGCCGGCGCGAGCCGATGGCAAGCCGCCAAAGCTCGGCATAATCTTTTCCGGCGGCAACGTCGACCTCTCCTCGCTACCCTTCTAGTTGGCACGCCGGACTGGATCAATTCTCGATAGCGAACCATTTGTCAAATGTGTGAATTAGAAATTACTTGCGTTGGGCCCAGGCGAGGCCATCCGGTCCCTTGCCTGCCGCGATGTACCCAGTCACTTCCAGTCTCTTCAAATCTACGACCGCCACTTTGTCCTTGGCACTCACCGCGACAAAAGCGCGAGAGCCATCGGGCACAATGAGAATACCCGCGGAGCCCCCGCCGAAGTCGAAGCTCCTGATTTCCTTGTGCGTGGCCACATCCAAAATCACGAGGTTCACACCGGACGAGCCTGAGGGGCCGCCGGAGACTAGCACGCGCTGGCCATCCGGAGTGAACTTCAGACGATTGCCCCTTACCGGAACCGGGAAAGTCTGCGTCGTCTTTTTCGTAGAAACGTCAATGATGGTAACGGTTCCGTCCTGAGCGTTTGCGACCCAAATTTCCTTGCCGTCGGGTGAGACGTCGAAGCCTTCGGAGCCGCGGCCAGCTGCGACGTTGCTCACCCGCCATGTCTTTCGCGGCCCACTCGGAGGCGAACCGCCAGGGGGTGGCGCAGAACCCGCTGGACCACTGGAAGGGGGACCGAACGGGTTTACACCAGAGACTTGTTCGATAATGCTGATGGTTCCGGAACCGACGTTGGAAGTGAAAACGCGATCGAGAGTTGTGGAGACGGCAACCATGTGTGTTCTGTCCTGCCCTGTGCCTATCAGCCAATCAATTGTTTGCGTCGCAGGGTCGTAACGTCCAGCGACCTTATTCGTTTCCGCAGTGAAATACAGCTTGCCGCCAGCGACCACTAATCCGTGTGGAGAGTGCAAAGCGCCAAGGTCGATGGCAGGCAGAGCCTTTTGAGAAGTAAGATCAACCACCGAAATGGTGTGGAGAGAGCTGTCGGACCCGCCGTAATTCGAAATGTACGCTAGTTTGCCGTCGGGCGAGGATTCCACTTCATGAGGATCCGGCCCCGCAGGCACGCGGCCCACGATCTTGAGGGTCGTGGGATCGACAATTGCCAGGGTATTGTCGCTTTTCTCCAGCACGAGCAGCGCAGGAGAGGGCGTTTGGCCGGCCGCGGAACTTGCCAGCAGCGGGAGGGCAACCCAACACACCCACCAAATTAAGAGACGCGCCGAAGTCAAGATCATGGTTTTCCTATTTCTTCACTTCTGGCTTCGCAAGTGCCCCTTGGACGTGGGGCGGCAGCGACTTTATGCGCGCGATGTAGGCGGCTACGGTCCATAGCTTTTGGTCGGAGTACCATTTGCCATTGACAAACATACCGGAGAACCGGATGCCATGGTTGGCCACCCAGAATACTTGTGCCTCAGTGTACTCCGTCCCGGCCTGCGGGAGCTGCGGGACCGGTGGATAGAGACTATCGCCGGATTCGTCAGGCTTGCCCGGAGTCCCGTGGCAGCCGGAGCAGCCCTCGAGATAGATCTTGCCCCCGGCGATTAGATTTTCGTCGGTGGGAGGCACCGGGTTGGACATTTCTGGGGCGCGGCGGCGTACAGATGCGTGCACGGACCCGAACATCAGCGCGCGTTCCCAGCGTGAGGGATGAATGTCGGCGGCGACTTCCGCGAAGCCGAGGCGGAGGTACGCCAAGCTGCCGAGCACGATCGCCAGCAGTGTGAAGAGTACACCGAACAGGAAATTTTTCATTTAAGTCCTCCGCGCGCCGATGGATCTTCCCCCGACCGCTGGGCCTAAGACGCGCGGAGTCGAGAACCGTTTCTGTGCGGCCTGAGTACTTCGGGTGGGTGAGTCGCTATTTTTCCTTCAGCTTGAGCTTGCCCGCAGACTTGTTCTCCTCGAGGAAGGCGCGAAGCTGCGTGCTGGCGTCGAGCAGACGGGTCCACTGCTCGTAGTACAGTGTGACCGGGAAGCGCCCGAGGCCGTAGACGCTGACGCCGCCCTTTTCGCCGACGCGGAAGTCGAGCTGACCGGTGCGGCGGCTGCCTCCCTGCTTTTCGAGCTCCGCCAAACGGGCTTTCAACTCTTCATAAGACGGCTCAGCCATGAAAACCTCCTCAGAGTAAATGAGGGGTGATTATACCGAAGCGTGGGCGGTACAGAGATGCGGAATTGTGGTTAACGGATGTGGTCGCTGAGGCGGTTCGCGCGCCTGTTAATTTGTTGCAAGATGCCACAGCGAAAGATCGCCGTGCCGCAAAAAGCGGCGAGGGCGCCAAGAAAGGCCGGCTTGCGCGGCTACCCCGTCTAGCTTTGCGTGGCGGCAACCGTTGCGGGCTGCTGCAGGCGGAACTCCAAAAGGGTTTCGCTGGGCACTTTCACTTGCTGGCCACGGGTGAGCACCTGCACGGCTCCTCCGGCTCCGGCGCCGACGCCTGCGCCTATCGCCGCGCCCTTACCGCCTCCGGCGATTGCCCCAATGATCGCTCCCAGAGCCGCGCCGCCGCCAACTTTCTCCGCCGTGTTCTTGCCGCGCCCTTTGCCCTGCAGCGTGTAATCGCTGCTCACCACAGGATAGTCATGACCGTCGATCACCATGCGGGTTAGCTCCAATTGCAGCTCGGAGCTGCCGGCCATATGGCCCGCTTCTTTAGCTTCGGCTAGGCGTCCGTAGACGTCAGTGCCTTTGCGCGCTACGAGCGTGTTGTTCACCGTCAGGTCGGTTTCCAGGCTGGCGTGAAAGATGTCGCCGACGTGATTCTTTGCGGAGTCGACGCTGTCAATCATGCGAACCAAAATACTCTGCCCGGCCGGAATTGTGACCGTGCCGCCCGCAGGGATGGGCTGCGCCTGAGCAACCGGCGCGGGAGCAGGAGCCGGAGCGTAAGTCGGAGCGGCAACGGCGCTGCCACCACCGTGCGTGAACGTCAAGGCCACAACATCGTTGACGCTGAATGTTTGAACATTGCCATTTACTTCAAAACGCAGCACTGCTTGTGTGCCGCCAAGATAGCGGCCCTGCAAGACGCGTCCATCCTTCAACTCCAAGGTATCGGCTACTGCGCTTGCGAGAAATAAAAGACCCAGGGCGGCTGTGGCAATAAAACGTACGAAACGCTTCATTGTGATTCCCCTCTCGACATGATGCGCGAGGTGATCTGCGTACCTTCCCCGCCTGATCAACCAAAACGCTGACCAGAGGATCGCGCCCCCCCCGCGGTATCCATTCTAGTCCCTTTGATGTTGCGATGCTGGCCGAAGGATGTATTTATTGCGCCGATTGGTAAATCCGGCGGGTGATGTCGGCCATGAGTGCGGCGCTGTCCTTGGACTCCGCCAGGCCGCGCACCAGAATCACCAAGACGAATGGGCGGGGCGCATAGACAATCGCCGCGTCGTGATGGAGCTTCGTGAGCTCTCCGGTCTTGTGGGCCACGCGAGTACCGGAAGGCAGCCCGGCTGGAATCGCCTCACTGAACTTCTGGCGTGCCAGGATCTCAACCATTTGGCGGGAAGAATCCGGGTCGATCGCCTGGCCGTTGCCGATGGCTTCCAGAAGAATTAGCAAGCCCCGCGCCGTGGTCGTGTTGTTCATCCCCTTCTCGTAGGCTTTGTTGTCTTCGACCCCGCGCAGCACATTCATGCCGTCAGCATGGAGCGCGTTTACCGTGGCGTGAATATTGTCCACTCCGAGCTTCTCCACCAAGAGGTTCGTCGCAAGATTGCTGCTGACCGTAATCATCAGCTCGCAAAGCTGGCTCAGAGTGCGCGTCTGCCCGGCAGCCTTGTACAGCTCGGTTTCGGAATCGTCGGCGGGATCGAGCGTGTAGACCGAGGCATCGACCAAACTGTGAAACTCATTCTTGACTGTAAGGGAATCATCGAGTTTTAACTTTGCCTGCTTTACCTGGTGAAACAACTCGATCATCACTGGGACTTTCATCGTGCTTGCGGCGTGGAACACGTCGTCGGCGCGCGAGAACCATTCCATCTTGCCATCGAGGGTGCGAAACGCCACACCAACATCCGCGCCACTCTTCTGAATCCGTGTCTCAATGTCCTGAATCGCGTCTTCAAGTTTCGCGTCCTGCGCCAGCGTGCCAAGGGGAGAGGTCAATACATAGAAAAAGCCCAGCAGAAGTCCGCGCGAAGTCATCGCGAGGATATTGCAAAACTAAGAGCTCCCAAGCAACCCCAAAGTGAAAGAGGCTCGGCTTGGTTGGCCGAGCCCCTTCCCATGCGTTGCGTCATCCGCGTGCGCCGCGACGCGTTCGTTAGAATCCTCGAACCGCCTCGTCCGCATCCTCCGCCAAATCCTTCAGAAACTCCAGGAACCCATCGGATCTGCCATGCACTACGTGACCGATAAAGAGTCCATCGGCGGTGAGACCTCTCAACGCATCCATGGCCGCCCCCCTCGTCTGCGTGGGGCGAACGATGGAACACGCCGGAAGGTCCTTCCTCAGGAATTTGGTTGGTTCCGGCATGATCAAGTTTTTCTTGAGGTCCTCTCCGGAATTGCTGAAATCCGGAAAAGTTACCATCACGCCCGTCTTGGGATCCTTCACGTTGGTCAGTGGTGGCGCGTTGCCTGCCTTGTCGTGCCAGGTCTGGAAGTGCATGTTTTCCGTTCCACCGAGGCTGAGCACGATGCGCAGCACTTCCGTGTTGCTCACCCGCTGCGCTACAGACGGATAGAGGCTCGTTCCACCCTGCTCGATAAACGGAAAGTGAAAGCCCGCCGTGTTGGCAATGGCTTGGAGAAAGTCGGAGGGCTTGGTCGCGTCCTTAGGGTCCGAGGTCACGTCGTCATTCGTCCTCGGAATTGCCGGATGCTGGCCTTTCGCGAGCGTTGGTATTGCGTTGGGGAACGTATCGCCGAAGTCCGGATTCTTTGTGCGGCTGCGGTAGCGCGTCCACCAGCTCGTATCCACGGTGAGTTGCATGAGGTTTGTCAGACGTCCCTTAGTCTTATTCGCTCCGTCGGCCTGGCTGGGCGGCAAAGTAGCGTAGCGCGACAAATCCACAATATCGGCACCCTTGGACGCCAGGTACGAGTTGATGAACTGCTCATGCGTCAGCTCATCTTCGGTATTGTCGTGGATGTACTGATCCATGTCACTGTCCAGATTCTTCAGGGCAGTTGTGTATAGCGGATTGCCACTCCCGCCCGGGAGTTCGTTATCGGGAATGCCTCCAAGTTCGTTGTATTGCTGCCACAGGTCGGTTTCGATGATCTCCGCCGCAGCCAGGAACCTAAGAATCGCAGCGTCTCCCCTGGTCAGCGTTCCACTTCCTTCTTCCGGACCCTCCTGAGCAAAAACAGGCACTTCACCCACCAAGAGACCCGTGCCGACCGTCGCAGCTCCCGCGGCAACGATTCCGTTCCTCAGAAACGAACGCCGGTTCTTGCGAAGGCTGAACACATTCTGGTCTTGCGTCATGACTCTCTCCTTATGCAACAGTAATTTCACTCACGATACGCGCCCACAGACACAACTAGACGTCGCCGGCGAGCCAGCGCTTTCCAGTTAAGGTTTCTGTCGATTGATCTTGTGCAAGGCCTCAGAGCTCGCTTGAGGTCCTTGTGTGGTTATTAGAATCGCTGCGATTCTCTTGTTGGCCTCGAGAATTGCTGCGTTAGCGTCAAATGGCCGGGGCTGGCAGAAGCACGTTCTGAACCTTCGCGGGATACAGCCCACACTCCTGCTGCAACTAATCCGTCGCCGAGCGTCAATGTACGCATTGTCAGCAGGAAGATTGTCACAGCGAGGTCAACTCGGTGTTACCGTAGCGCACTTTTTCTGTCGTGAAGAGTTGACTGAACTCTCAGGGCAGAGAGGCGAATCCTGTATGCGCCGCGAATCGCGATCCTTCGCAAGAATTGAAATCGGACTTACTGTCCCGAAGCCGCTATCGTGCTCGCGACTACGTTATAGCCGTCCACTTCAATGACCGGTGCCTTGCTGTCCAGATCTGAAGGGTCATAGCCGGCGCTAACTTCCTTCTGCTCGCCAGGTAGGAGCGAGAAGTAGTTGTCCGACCAGAAAATGGGCGTCAGACCTTCCCCGCCCTTTCCTTTGGTGACACGCAGATGCACCATGAAGGCGATGCTGCCGCTGGGATTGCGGACGGATACGCGAACGCCTTTGCTGCCCTGCTCTTCCTTCGCGGACTTAACTTCCAGCCTTACTTGCGGCAACGTATTTAAGCCGCTCAGATCGCCGAACTCTGCTTGCGGCGTATAGACGGTGTCCTTCTTGTGCTTCCAGTCGAGAACGTCGGGCTTCGTTGAAAGCCAATAAAAGTTATCGCTGAGGAGCTTGCCGGCTGGGTCGTGCAGTTGCAAACGCAGGAAATAGGTCTTCGTCAGATCGTCGACCTTCGGTAGATCGAACGCCTTCGTGCTGCTGTCCGGCGCAACATTCATCGTACCTTCGCGGGCGCCCTTCTCCTTAGCGTCCAGGTTGTACAGCCTCGCGCTAACCTTCATGCCTTGCACAGCTTCATAAGTACTGTTCACCACGGCAACCGAATTGTCGTCGTACGAATACTGGACATGAATCGGCTCCATGGCTTTTTTCGTGCCGAAGTAGCCCCCCGCAGGGACCAAGTAATAGTCGTAAAGGTGCCAGATCAGCGACGGCCAGGAATTATTCAACATCCACTGAATCACTCCCGTTGCGGTGTACTTGTTTCGTCCGTAGGCCTCGAACATCGCGCGCTGCCCGTCGTAGGTCACGGCTTGCGCTTTGCGAAGGTAATCCTCGAGCGAAGTCGCTGTGCCATACCGACGGTTCAGCCCATCGGTGAACACGTTGATCGTCGTAAATCGTTCGCCGCCGGAGTGGAAATTCCAGACGTCATCGATCGGCCACAGATGATCCTTGGGGATAAAGCGCTCGAGCGATTCGCGCGGCGGAATCGCCGGTCCCGGGCTGGTTTCCGTGTTATAGCCGTAGGCACCGCCCGCTTTTGTGTCCGCCAGCCAGTAAACCGGTGGCACGTACTCGTAAGGCCCGGTCATTTTCACTCCGGAGGCGCCTGTTACCGTGGTGGACGTTGCGCTGGCCGAGGAGACCGAAGGATTTGGCCACTCCAGTTCCTTCAGGATGCCGAGATACATTTTCTCCACGTTCGCCGGCGGCGGCCCATCGCTGCCATACAGCCACACAAACACGCTGGGATGATTGCGGAGGATGCGGATTTGGCTGCGCAGAGATTCGCCGGCGATTTTGTGCTGCTCGTCCTTCCAGTTGCTCCATTTCTCCCAAGCGTCGCAGCAAGTCCATCCGGGCATCACTAAAATTCCGAGGCGATCGGTCTTCTCGTAAAATTCCTCGCGGTCGATGCGGCCTTCCAGTCGAACGGTGTTCAACCCCATGTCGCGAACGTAATTCAAATCGGCGTCGAGCCGCTTGGAGGACCAACGCAACAAGAGGTCCGGCGCCCACGCTGCGCCGCGAATCAGGATTTTGCGACCGTTGACCTTGAACAGGCGGTAGCCCTTGTCGGTCAGTTCGGAGGTTACTTCACGTACACCGAAGGTGACGCTGGCGGCGTCGGAAGTTTCGTTGGAAATGTCGAAGGAAAGCTTCGCGGTATAGAGATTCTGCTCGCCCATCGTGTAGGGCCACCAAAGCCTGGCGTTTTCCAGCCTGAGCTGCGTATATTGTTCCGGCGCGAAACTGACAGTCTTTGCTTCGCCGGCGCTCAACGAAAGCTGCTGACTTACTTGTTTTCCATCCACTTCCGCGCGGAGCACGCCGCTGACAGCATGATTCGAGACGTTGCGCAAGTCCGCGCTGATGGTCAGCGCGGCGTTCTTGTAGTCGGCTTCTAGCTTCGAGGACACAAACGGATTTCGCAGCGAGACGTCGCCGCTGGACCTAAGAAAGACTTCTTTCCAGATACCCATGTCTTTGTCGGGTGGCGTGGGGTTCCAATCGACCCACGTGATCCCCAGATCGTTCTTCCCGGGCGCGGATACTTCGACTGCCAAAGCGTTGGCTTTGTCGGGACGGAGAAACTTGCTGACGTTGAATTCGAAAGTCGCGAATGTGCCGGCCACATCATTGGCGTCGGCGATTTTCTGACCATTGAGCCAAACGTTAGCGCGATAGTTGATGCCAAGAAAATCGAGCCAGTTCGTTTTGTGCTCCCCTTCAGCCGGCAGTGAAAACTCCGTCCGGAACCACCAGGAGCAGAGAAACGGGCTGCCCTTGGGCATGTCCTGGTTGGCGAAAAAACTCTTCGAGGAGTAGTTCATCCCAGGGAACCATTTCATGTTGGTGCCGTAATTCGGATCCAGATAGGTTTTATCGCTGACCAGTGCGCCAACCACCGTGCTGGGAATGTCGGAGTGATGCCAGCCCTTCGCGTTGAAGCCCGGCGCCGAAATTTCGGCCCCGCTTGCCTTCGCTTCGCAAGACGATTGAATTTGCCAGTCCTTGTGAAGAAAGATTTTCGATGACCCATCCGCACTAAAAGCCGCGCGACCGGTCAACAACAATCCGGCGACCAGCATGAGAGCGAAGCAACGACGGAACATAGATTCTCCCCAAGAGCATCCCAATTAGACTGAATCTGGCAAATGGTGAATGACTCCGCCAATATTAAACCGATTCAATTCACCCGGCGCTTCTTTTTCGAAGTTCATGCAAGCCGCGAAGTGTAACACTGAGGCCTCTCTGACAAACGACAGCCAGCTTTTGTGTATACTCGCGACCGGATGGAGCCGGATGGGAGGTTGATCCTTGGTCAAAGCAAAGATGGCAATCGCCAGCGTCGTACTTCTTCTTGGGCCGCTCGCAATGCAAGCGAAGCAGGTCCGAGCCACCATCGTTTACGACGACATCGCCACGGAAGTCAACGCCGCTACCGACAATGCTGCTCAACTTTGGATTTCCACGGCGGACCTCATCCGCGCCACCCGCTTCGAGCTGAAGCCGCAAGGCGTCTGCCGGGATCAGTTGTGCTTTCCGGTGCCGAAATCGCGCGCAAGCGAGTTCGTCCGCAAGGGCTCGACCGCGACGCTCTTCAACCTGCTCGCGTTTGCCCAGCTCGTGAATCAGCCGGTCGCGCACGATGCAGCGCTCTCCACCTGGTACTTCGGCCTGCGCTCCGACCAGCGCCAGGGTCTCGCCTCACTGCAAGCTCCGGATTTCACCCTGCCGGACATGGCCGGCAAGATGCACTTGCTCTCCGAATTCCGCGGGAAGAAAGTCCTGCTGGTGACATGGGCTTCCTGGTGAGGGTGCCGCTTTGACTTGCCAGGCTGGCAAGCAATCTATCAGCAGCTACGAGACAAAAATTTCGAAATCATTTCTGTCGCTCAGGATACCAATGGCGTGAAAGACGCCGGCCCGTGGATCACCGCCGCCAAACCAACCTACACCGCCTTGATCGACGAAAAGCATCTCGTCTCCAAGCTCTACAACATGGTGAATGTTCCCACCGGCGTGTGGATTAACGAAGAGGGAAAAATCGTACGCCCCAATGAAGTGGCTTTCGTCGACGATCGCTTCAAAACCTTCACCGGACTCGACTCCGAGCCGTATCTCACAGCGCTGAAAGATTGGGTCGAAAAGGGCGACAAAAGCGCCTACGCGATGGGCGAGGAAAGGCTGCGCGAAAAGCTAAGCGTGAATGACCCGAATTTCATTCTCGCTGCCGCACAGTTCGGCCTCGGCGAGCATCTCTACAAAAGTGGCCACTTGACCGAAGCGATTCCGCACTTCAAGGAAGCCCAGCGCCTCAATCCCAAGAGCTGGAACTACAAGCGGCAAGCGTACGCGCTCTCCGACGCGAAGCGGGACTACGGCACGACCTTCGCCGACGAAGTGCAGAAGTCCGGAGGCAGCAAAGTTTATTACCCACCGCCGGACCTGCCAGGCGCAACCGGCTCCGTAGACAAAAGGCCCTAAGCACTGGACAGCGCAGTAGTTAGAACAGCTAGTTAAAAGAGGCTAAAAGGATTGGTCCCGGAGGAGGGAGTCGAACCCACACAGAGCAAAGCTCCGGCAGATTTTGAG
>Ga0209011_1000067_pt1 | contig 66369 bp, 68 predicted proteins | sample BlaSpr_A8_OM1_M3_FD_187986 | JGI IMG/M metagenome (GOLD analysis project Ga0209011, IMG submission 187986) | Forest soil microbial communities from Thunder Bay, Ontario, Canada - Black Spruce, Ontario site 2_A8_OM1_M3 (SPAdes) (version 2) | ecosystem: Environmental > Terrestrial > Soil > Boreal...
AATGGTGGGCACGACGCGCACGCGGGTCAACTTTTTCATGAATAAATTCAGGAAACTGGGCTTCATTCAATACAACAATGACGGACTTCAGGTCCACAATTCCCTCCTGACCGTCGTCCTGCACGACGCGACGCCAAAATAAAGCGTAGCCCCTGCCAAAGTTTTAAAATGTGGTTTCATTTTGGGAAATTTAGGGATGAGGCCGCACGATCAATCTTGTGCTCTAGAGGAAGCCTGCTGAGCTCTCCTTCTGAAAGCGGGGATTTCGAATTGCGCCGCCTTTCTCGCGACTGCCCAGCGGTCTCCTGCGCATTACCTAAAACCGCAACTGTCTCAAATGAGACAGACTCCGCTTTCTTGCCAACATACGGTGAACATGAAGGGGCCATCCCTCCGCCGTTCATTAAGGTATTGATCTGTCGGGTTGGTGACTTCAGGTGAGTGTTTCAATGTGGAGCCTTACACAGAGCAAATTGCAGTCTGACCAGAGCGGCTTCCGTCCTGAGAGCGCGGATCCTCGCAGATCCTCTCGTCTCAACATCCTTTTCATCCACCGCGATGCAAACACCGTAGAGTGCTGTCTGCAAGAGCTAAAGAAAGCGCAATTCACGGTCAGTGCCGATGTCGCATTGAACTTAGCACAGTGTAAGGAACAGCTCCGCTCCCAGTCTTACGACGTCGTGGTCGCCGAGTACCCCAGCCCAAGTTGGAAAGGATCGCAGGGTTTGCATTTTCTTCGTCAGACTGTGAAGGAAATTCCCCTTCTCTTCGTGACCACCTCTAAAGGAACAGAATCCATCGCGGAATTAACCGCCCATGGCGCCTTCGATTACGTTGAGGGAGAGCATATCGCTCAATTACCCATGGCCGTTCGACGAACCCTGAACGAAACGAAACTGCGGGTGGAGTTGGAGGAGGCCGGGAAGGCCTTGCGGCATTCGCAATCGCTGTATCACGCGCTGGTGGACAATCCCGAATATGGAGTATGCCGGTGCGATGTTCAAGGAAAGTTTCTCGATGTAAACCAGGCTCTGGTGAACATGCTTGGCTACGCAACCAAAGAAGAACTCCTGGCGGCAAACTATCCGTCTGACGGCGTCTTTAATTTCGGTAAGGGCTCGGCATTGGCGGGGCGCTCCTCCGGGACAATGCGAATCAACCCTATCGAAATCGAGTGGAAGCGGAAAAACAATACCACCCTGAAAGTCAGGTTGAGCGGACGTGGTATCTACGACGACCATGGAGATTGTGTTGGCCATGAAATCATTGCCGTTGATATCACGGAGCAGCGTACGCTTGAAGAGCAGCTGCGCCACCAGGCATCGAGCGATTCACTGACCGGCTTGGCCAATCATCGCCGACTTTTTGATGCGTTGCACGCAGAGATATGCCGATCCAAACGCACCATGCGGGAATTCTCTCTCGTGTTGCTGGACCTCGATGGATTGAAAGACATCAATGATCGATATGGTCATCTAGCTGGAGACCGGGCGCTCTGCAGGCTGGCGCACATCCTTACAGACTGCTGCCGGTCCGTAGACACCGCGGCGCGGCAAGGAGGGGACGAGTTTGCTTTGATCCTGCCGGAGACAGACGCAGCTGCCGCGATGTTGGTAGGACAGCGGATTTGCGGTCTAGTTGCGAAGGATGCAGAAGAGCCGAGGCTTTCCGTTAGCGTGGGAGTTTCCAGTTTTCCCAAGGACGCAGAGACCATCGGAAACCTTCTCTTCGTGGCGGACAGGGTCCTGTATGCGATGAAAGACAAGCGGGTAAGAGCCGCTTGGGCCGGTCCAGTCTCTTGATCACAGTTACCGCATTCGAACCGCAACTCAAAGATTCGCCGTCCATCAAGTTTGCAACTATCGACACGCATAGAAAGGCGGACGTCTAGTCCTAAAGCGCTTAGTACTACCGTACCGTTGACCCTACCACTCGGCGACCGTACCCTGCTCGTGTACAGCACCCGATTGCCCGTCCGATAGGCGAAAGTCTATCGAAACGACGGGGTGGGTACGTGTGTACCAAATTGGTACAGGCCCGTAGTTTAGGCTGTTGGACAATTGTGCTTTAAAGGATACAGTGCACCCGGGTTCCTAAGTCCCCGGAGGCACTATGTCACGCAAAGTCACGGTTGTACTCCTTGCCATGCTTGTCTTGGCTGGAGCAATGGGCCTAAAAACGGTAGTGGCGACACACGGAGATAACTCCGTGATAATGGCGAACGGTTCGGCGCCATTGCCTCCAACACCATGGAAGAACGGCTCGGCGCCATTACCGCCAACGCCTTGGAAGAATGGCTCGGCTCCATTACCGCCGACGCCCTGGTAGGCTTCACCCGATAGTAGTTGGTGACGTGGACCAAGGCGCTGAGGAAAAAAACGTGCTTGGTCCTTTCGAATATGTGGTCTGGTTTTTAGGAATAATCCTCGAAGCAGCTGTGGTTGTGTGTGCAATCATTAAGGGTTCCTTCCGGCGTTACCTCGCGCTCAATTTGTACATGCTAGCCTCCGTCTTAGTGAGTTTGGGCCGCTTTAAGACGCTTACCGATTATGGCTTCACTTCTTCCGAGTACGTCTATTTCTACTATTATTCAGATCTGCTGCTAACCATCGGCTTGTATTTTGCACTGATGAGCCTGTACGCTCATGTGTTCAAGGAGATGGGTGAGGGGCGTTATGTGCGATTTGGATCCTTGTTGCTGCTGCTGGGGACAGCGGTATTCTCCTTCGGCATCGTACAACAATCCTCGGACCGCATACTGAGCCGCTTCGTGGTGGAAGTTTCGCAAAACCTCTATTTTGTGGGCCTCGTCTTGACCTATGTCCTGTGGGGCGCCATGCTGAAGCTTCGTGAAACTCGCACCATGTTGATTCAGCTGGTTCTGTCTTTAGGGTTGTACTTCAGTGTTTTTGCAGCCAGCTACGCACTGCGCAATCTATTTCCGTCCCTGCACGGTATTTGGCCCTTTCTCACACCGATTTCGGGATGCTTATTACCACTGACTTGGGCTTACGCTTTCATTCGCTTGCATGAAAACGCGCGCCTGGCACCTGGGCGTCTCGCCGTGGTGCCACGATGATGGCCGCCATCATTTTCGCGTTCTCCACGGCGGCTTTGCTGCAATTCTTTGTTTCTTATTGCCGTTCGCTCATTGCCGCGTCCGCGCGTACGAGCCTGTCGCCGGAGGTGCAGGACGTTATCGGCATAAAGCAAGCGGCTAGCGGCGAGGACTTCGCTCGAGTCATGCAGTACCTGCACCTCTGCCCGGAACGACGGGAAGATCGCAACCGAGTGCAAGCCATTGCAACCTACTTTCGGTTGCTGAGCTTCTTGCGCTCCGCCATCGTTCCGATCGTTCCTTCACTGCGGGCATGGACGGAACACGAGCGTTCGCAGTGCGCTTATTTTGCAGCGGTCGCTCTGGATCGCCGCATCGCACTCAGCCGGGACATGCTCGCTGAACAGATGACCGCCTAGCGTCGCCTGTATTTCCGGTTCTATCCCTCCTGCCTGATTCGCCACATACATCCGTGATTCTCGACTTGACTTTCCTGGAACCTGCTATTCTTTGCTTGTTCTCTCCTCGCCGGAGTGAGCGTCCGCAGCGCAAAACCACCGGTGACAAAAACATGCTTGCAGTGTGGCGCTATACTGCCGTCGAGCGTAGGCGCTTGTAATTTTTGTGATTCATCTGTCGTTGTGGACTCGTCGTCCCGCGAAGACGTTTTCTCGCCCCATACACGAGAAATTCGTACCCGGAATGCTCGGCACTCCGAAGCCACAGAACGTTCCGCCGATCCCCCGTCTGACACGCCCGAAGTCCAGCAGGATGCGGCTTGGCGCGGCGAACTTGCGACACGGGTGGAAGCCTACCGTGTGCGACGGCGCAAAATCGCACGGAATGTTGGCCAATCGCAATTGCCATTTAACGATCACGTCCCGCAAACTCCGCCACCCGCCTCTGTAGCGTTGGCCGAGCAGTCCGCTCCTGCTGAGGAAGATTTTGCGTTTACCATCGCCATCGGCCGCATCGCCAAAAAACCGCGATGGGAAGATACGCGCATGGAGATTGATGTCTCCATGCCGGCGGGAGCCAATGATTCCTTCGAAGCTGCTCACCACCAACAGCACACTTCTGAGTCCGGCTTATATCCCGTGGCTTCGATTGACGAGCGTCGTCTGGCCGGCATTATCGATCTCATTTGCCTGCTTTTTGCCTACGGCGGGTTTCTCTCTCTATTCGGTTCGCTCGGAGGGGAATTCACCGTAAGCAAGCTAAGTGCGGCTGTTTGTGTCGCTACTTTCGCGATCGTTTACCTTCAATATTTCGCTCTGTTTACTGTCTTTGGCGGCACCACTCCGGGGATGATGTTTCGGGGCTTGCAGGTTGTCAGTTTTTCCGGCGAGCCGCCGACGTCGCGGCAACTGCTTCAACGCAGCGCCGGTTACATTCTTTCCGCGGGCACGTTGTTCCTGGGCTTTCTCTGGGCCATGTGGGACGAAGACTCCCTGACTTGGCATGACCGCGTCTCCCGCACCTATCTCAGCTTTGCGCAAACTTATGCTGATCTCGAAGCGCAAAGCGTCGCTCAACCGCGCTGATTAGCAGCTATTGTTTAGTGGATGGGATGACTTCGGGAAAACTCTAACAACAAAAGACAATCTGCTTTTTTCTCGGCTTGGGCCTTATTTCTTGACCACGGTTTCATCCGACGCGATTTTGCCGTCCCGGATGAAAATAATGCGGTGGGCATGCTGCGCGATATCGTGCTCGTGCGTCACAAGAATAATCGTATTGCCTCGCCGGTATAAATCCTCAAACAGCGCCATGATTTCTTCGCCTGTCTTTGAATCAAGGTTCCCTGTGGGCTCGTCGGCCAGCACAATCGACGGGGAATTCACTAGCGCGCGTGCGATGGCCACGCGCTGCCGTTGCCCTCCGGAAAGCTCATTCGGTTTGTGGTGCATGCGATCTAGCAAGTCCACATGTTCCAGCGCCTTTTTGGCCTTCACGATGCGCTCGTCCGAGGGCGTGCCGTTATAAATCAATGGCAGTTCCACGTTGTGCAGGGCAGTGGCGCGCGGCAAAAGGTTAAAAGTCTGAAACACGAAGCCAATTTCCTTGTTTCGTATATAAGCAAGCTCATCGTCGTCCAGGTCGCTCACTAGACGCCCCGCCAGCCAATATTTTCCAGAGCTCGGCGAATCCAGGCAGCCAATTAAATTCATCAGTGTCGATTTTCCAGAGCCTGACGGGCCCATGATCGCCACATACTCGCCTTTGCGAATCTCGACATCTACACCGCGTAGTGCGTGCACTTGCTCCGCGCCCATCTCGTACACCTTGGCCAGTTCCTGCGTCTTAATCACTACGCCGGAGCTCACCAGATCTTCGCGATAGGAATCCACCGAAGTCGTTTCCACGGGCATTTGCATCTCCTCATTGCTTAACGCGCCCAGCGTTTGACTAGTTACGCGTCAACTCTGCTGATCTTCTGGTTTCTTCGGTGCCGAATTATCCACCTTTACCTTGGACTCCGGCTTCAACGTGCGCAGCGCCTTGTAACTTCCTACCACGATCTCGTCGCCTTGCTGCAGCCCCTTAGTGATCTCAATGTCCGTTACCCCGGAAATCCCGGTCTCCACCGGCCGGAACACCGCTTTTTTCCCGCCACTGACCAAGAATACACCTTGCACTTCATCCTTCTTGGGATCGCCCGGTGCTGCTGGTGGAGGCGCAGCCAGTGTCACGCTAGAGTTCTTGTCGTTCTTGGCCGTTTTCGCAGCTTCCTCAAGGTCCTTGCGGGTCCTTACAGCCAGCGCCTGGATGGGGATCGCCACCACATTTTTCTTTTCCGCCGTTCGTATTTTCGCCGTAGTGGAAAGTCCGGGCCTCAAGTTATCCGGCGGATTCGCGAGCGTCACTACCACCTTAAAATCTTTGGCTTCCTGCATGCTCGTCGTGCTTTGCGTGGTCGCTAGTCCCGAACTGCGAAGCACCGCTTGCGAGCCGATTTCCGTTACCTTGCCCTTAAACACCTTACCGGGCACGGCATCAATGGTCACGTCGGCTTCCTGACCCGGCTTCACGTTCACGATGTCCGTTTCGTCTACCTTCACCTCCGCAGTCACCACGGACATGTCCGACAAAGTCATGAGGAAACTGCCGTTTGAATTTTGAATGCCCGGCACCACGTATTCACCCAAACGAACTGGCAGATAGCTCACAATTCCGTTGATCGGCGATATATATGCTGTCTTATTCAAGACGTCTTTCGTGCGCACCAGCATCGCCTTGTTCTGATTCACTTGCGAACGCGTCTGCTCCAGTTGAGCTCTTAACGACTGCACACGCGCTTTGGACGATTCCGCTGCCGCCGTTGCACCATCATAGGCCGTCTTCCGCTGATCGAAGTCCTGCTTTGGGATCAAGCCGTCCTTGTACAATCCTTGTCCGCGTTCGTAATCGAGTTTGGCTTTTTCCAGGTTGGCCTGTTGGGACACCAGATCGGACTGCGCCGCCCTGAAACTAGCTTCTGCGGCTTGGGCCCCGGACTCAGAGGAATTAATCGCTGCCGATTGCGCTTGTACGTCCGCGTTGGCCTGCACCGCTTCCTGTAGCAGCAGCTTGTCGCCTTTCTTGATCTTGTCGCCTTCCTTCACCAGGATCTCCGTGATCCTGCCGAACCCCTGCGCTGTCACGTTCGTATATGTGGTGGGTTTAATTTCTCCGGATGCCGTAACTTGCGATACTAGACTATCTTGCGCCGCCACTTTAGCGGTCTGCACCGTAACTACGCCTTTATTGGCCTGGTTAATGCTGAAGAGTGTGATCCCACCCAGAACCACCACCGCGCCAACCCCAATCCCGACTTTCTGCCACTTCTTCATGTGATCGCTTTCCCTTCAAGTCTGTTGACGGACCAACCTTAGCGGGAGACACCAATCTCATTCTCTCGATTCTTCTAATCTACATACGCGCACCAGGGTAGAAATGTTTCGCTGGAGCCGCCGCATCCCTGCCGAGCTGCTTCACCAACCAAGGCAGAGGAGACCCTAGGCCTTTCGATTACTGCTTGAACAATGGGAAGAGTCGTACGGCTCTATTTTAAAGCTTCAAGCATGCAAAAAGGAAGCAATCGTAGCCTCCGCCTCAGACAAACGCCCGGTGACCCCAGCCCCTTCTGTTTGACGCTCAATACACAGATTTCGTCAACCACGCTGTGTAAATTCAACTCCGAATTGCCCGGGTCATCTCGCCAGACTTGATGTTATACTGCCCCATTCGGCGGGATATTTCCCGCCAGCAAGCTCGCGGAGAGGTGGCAGAGCGGCTGAATGCGGCGGTTTGCTAAACCGTTGTAGGGGCCAAAACTCCTATCGGGGGTTCGAATCCCCCCCTCTCCGCCAGAAGTAGAATCGGTCCAGCCCGGACACATAGGTAAGAAGCTGTGAAGAACCTCGATGGAGCGCGGGACTCAGAATTAGTGTGAGTTTCCTGGAATGCCAATCTGCTACCTCGATAGAGTGTCTCGGTCCTCCGGAGGACGGCGGTCTCGACTGTTGGGGCAGTTGGTTGCCGTAACGCCAGGGTCTGCGCGAACGGTCCGTCAGGGCCTCCAGACCAGACTCTTTGTAGCGGTCAAAAATCTTGTAGCCGGTCTTGCGAGAGATAGCAAACTCTCGACACAGCGCCGCCATCTTCTCGCCCTCCAGCAAACGGGCGACAAACCGAACACATTCATCCCTAACCGAACACTCCTTCCAAGGCATCGCTTCCTCCCCTAGGGGAGGAAGTGTCACCTATGTGTCCGGTACAAACTGTCACCCATGTGTCAGGCCGCTCAAATCCCCGACAAATAAGTACGTTTTGACACCTTGCGTCTAGTGTGGAACAAAAAGCGGCAAGCGCCGCCATGGAGAAGGACTACATTACCCGCATCCAGAAGCAGTACGAAACCTGCTACGAGAAGGCCTTCAACGCGCAAGGTTCGATTCTCACCACCTTGGGCATCATCCTCACGACCCTATTCTTCCTAGCGGGGAGATTCGGACTCCGCGTGTTTGACCGCCAAATGCTTCGTCGCTCAGGATGGCTTTAGCGTTCTTACTCTTGTTTCGTGAACTGTTCGTATGCTGCTGGTAAGTCAATTCCGATCTTCTCGCACAAAGCAGACACATCTCGAAAATCCTTTTCCTTGAGTTGATAGCCGGAATGAAATTTCACCGTCCACTCGGGCGAAATACATCTAACGGTCTGGCCTTCTATTTTACCAATTCCCGTCAATGAAGCAGCGGGGTACACCTCGCCTTTTTCGGGCGGGCCGTACAATCCGTTTCCCTTATCATCGAGCACGATGACGTGAACATCGATCTCTCTACCGTTTTCATCACCCAAGACTAAATTCCAAGCCCTAGCTTCCTCCAGCTTTATGTCTCTAAACTTTTGCGTTTGGAGGAACTGACGGAGAATCGGGACATCCTTCTGCTCAATGGCTATGTCCAAGTCATTATGCGGGCGGGTCTGCTCACCAAGGAGCACATCAACGCCCCATCCACCATCGATCCAGATTTCGACGCCTAATCTTTCAAGGGCCGTATACAGATTAATGACATCAGCGGAGTTCATGCCACCCTTTATGACCAGCGTTGAGAGTCTATCTCCTGGGTTCACAGAAGTCTTGGTGAGCGGGGCGGCAGTCGCAAATCTCAGAACGATGACGTCAGCGAAGGCATTAACTAGAAACGGCAAGATCATCTCCTGGGGATAATCCAAGTCGCCCTACGCGGCTGCTGGACTGAGACTCATGCGATAAGCAGAGGCGCCAGAGCGTCAGACGACAATGACCCTGGACAGACGGACGTTTCGGGGCAGGCCTCGGCTGGTCGAGAGAATGCTGTTGACAGATCCGACCCGATATCTTCTTTCCGCACGTTGCGTAACATGTTGTGTGGTATCAGGAAATCTCGGTCGTCCCGGAGCAACCACTTATGACCCGATGCATCTTTGCTTGTTACCTTTCGCTCTTCTGTCTGTGTCGTGGGACGTTTGGGCAAGTTGCCAAGGGCCAGCAGCCGCCTGCCGCAACCCCAGCCATTGACTCGGAATATCGCAAGTTTGATGACTTGGCTTCCTTCCTGCGGGCCCGCAACGCGCAGCAGTATGCGATTTCGTCTCCAAAGGGCATTGATGAGGCAAGCTTCGTCACAGTAGGCGGCATCGAACAATGGATTACGATTCGCGGCCAGGATCGTGACAACCCCGTGTTGTTGTTCCTGCACGGTGGGCCTGGTGACGTGACCAATCCCTGGACATTTGCATTATTCGCTCCATGGGAGAAGCACTTCTCAGTGGTGCAATGGGATCAGAGAGGTGCTGGCAGGACGTTGCGAAAAAGCGGCCCAGCAGTTGCCCCGACGATCACCGTGGATCGCATGGTGCAAGACGGTATCGAACTGGCAGAATATCTGCGTAAACATCTTGGCAAGGAAAAGATCATCATCGTAGGCCATTCCTTCGGTTCAACCCTCGGTGTCCGAATGGCTAAGGCGAGACCCGACCTCTTCTACGCATACGTGGGCACGGGTCAAGTCGCCGACGCAACCAAAAACTATTTCGTGGCTTACGACGCGTTACTGAAGAAGGCGCAAGCCGTTGGTAATCAGCAAGCCTTTGATGAACTGAGCCGTGTCGGCCCACCGCCTTATGCATCCCAGCCGCCGGGCGGGGGATACGGCGTGCAGCGGAAATGGGCGAACGCTTTCGAGGGCGCGGACCAGTTCTTAAATTGTACAATTGGCCTCACGCTCGTCGCTCCAGGCAATTCTGTGCGAGACATCAATGATTCCGCTGATGGCCAGATGCTGAGCGGCGATCGCCTCGTCGCGCAGATCAAGTCCATCGGACCGGCAGACCTTGGCCTGGAATTCTCCATTCCGATATTTGTTTTTCAGGGCGAGGAGGATTTTACAACTCCAACTGCGCTCGCTCAGCATTACCTAGAATCCATCAAAGCCCCTCGCAAAGCGTTTGTGCCGATCAACGGTGGCGGGCACTTTGCAGTGTTCATGCACTCCGATCAATTTCTACAGGAGCTCGTCATGCGGGTGCGCCCGCTGGCTGCAGGGCATTGAGCTTGGCCAATGAACGTTCCGGTGCGCAGCAGAAGACATGAACGATGCGCGAGAGCGCCACAGATTGAATCCGAGCCAGTTCGATGCAAACGGCAACCCACCGCCGCCGAAGTAGTGACGCCCCATCAAAACTGTTGAATGTTTCACTTCAATATCCCCGTCATCATACGAACACTGCGCGAACCAAAACAGCAACGAAGAGTACGGGAATTTTCATGGCTGCGGCTCACTCTAGACGAAGGCGATTGGCAGGAAATCCGGTCTTCACCTGAGAACAATTCAAGAAATGCGTCAGACCGCCCCAGGCCGATAGATTTTGGGATTGACAGTGTTTTTGCCGGTCAATTGGTCGTGGCCTGTCTCTAGGCTGCCCAACCACAAGCAGACGTCGGGGTATTCCCGGAGTCACCCCTATGCGCCAGACTCTTTCTTGGCAGCTAAATCCATCCTCGGGCGGACGACAAATTTCCCTGCCGTAAGCTCCACCAAATAAATCGTGTCAAATCCTTCTTCTGTTGTTGGCGGCTGGATTTTCTTATATGTGCTCGCGACGGCCGCAACCGGCACCTTCTGTTTCATGGTCCGCAAATTGTTACGCTCAATAGCATCGCGCAAGGAAGATTGAAAGAAGTAAGCCACAACCCGAAATCCGGCGGCGCGGGCAGGGGCGATATATCGCGACCGATCGCTCGCCAGTGGGTTCGTGTTATCTATAACGAACGGCTGCCCTGCCTTGAGACACTCTGCAACTAACCGTTCTTCCCGGCGCCGCGTGCGCACCACGTCCAGGCTGATGTGTGTGTGGGTTTGCAGGAAAGCCTCCCGGTAAAAAGTTGTTTTCCCCGCACCCTGAACTCCGATGAAGATGACCGCTTCCATGGCCTCACGTACACCGTGCGGTGTGCCCTGGCTACCTGGGGGCCAGCTTCGCTAACTTGGGAGGTTTTGAACCGTGTCGCACCGCCGTAGCCACCGGCTCGTAAGTCAGTTGTACTCCCGCGCGCGCGCAGCGCAGCATCAATCCACCCCGACTCATGTCTCCCCGGCCCACGAATTCGGAAGGAAACAGCAAACGCTCCCCAAACACGCTTACCAGTGGGTCAACATACTTGGGCGTCGCAATGCTGCCGAGAAGTACAATTTCGCACTTTGACCCTACCAGCTCAGAAATAAGTCGCGCGTCGCGCTCCAGAGGTTGGCGATACCTTTTTTCGCCCGCATCAATGGGGACCGCCGAAATATCCCGCAATTGCCGGATCGTTACCGGCGTCTCCGGCGGCATCAGCCCGCGGCACGCGGTGATAACGAAGGAACCTGGCATTCCTGTCGGCGGATGCGCGAAAGTTCGCGCATAAGCTAGTTTCCCCCGAAAATAAAGGCCGCTGATAAAGCTGAATACTTCTCCCAGCGGCAACCCTTCGCGGCGCAATCGCACGGCCAGCTCAAAGCTCGCTCTTTCACTCACCATCTGCTTGGCGCGGATCCCTACTGTATTTGCCGGGGACAAGAGAAAGATTCGTGGACAGCCGGATTCTTCAGAAACCTTGTGCTGCACGCGTAATGCTGCGCCTTGAGTTTTAGAAGGTTGGGCTGAAGATGTCTGGATCCGACCCACAATTATTTCCGTTTACTACTGGCCCCCCGCGAGACTCACTCGTCCGCCCTACATAATAACTCACCATCTGCAAACACTAAAAAAACCAATGACACTACGAATAGCTCTGCTCAAAACCTCTGCCGAGTGTTAAACTACGTCTACCTCCTTTACCTGTATTCCAAACCACACACAGGAAATTTCACGCCCCAGACAGCCGAGGTGCATCGTGAAGTTGCGTGATCGAGACGGTGTCGAACACGCCGTTCAAGTCACAGCTGAATCATGGTACGAGGCCGCGATCCTCGGCTTAAGGCAGTTTCAACGTAGCGCATGGAGTCGCGAATCACCGCCGAAGGGCGCAAGCTTCGCGTCGAAGTGTGGGAACCCCCCACCTTCTACGATATTTGCGTCGATAAAATTGAAAATTGGCTCGCCCAGCCGGGAACTTCTCCCCGGGGCGTGACGCTGCGAAAAAAGCTAAGCCGCTTGTTAAACGAATGATCGTGCGCTACCCCAAAACTTGTAACTTGCGACTACGTCTTTTGTGATGAATGCAGGCGTTGCCGCGCGTAATTGCTCCAAGAGCTTACCGGATCGAGTTCCACGTACATCTGCCAATGCTGGCGCGCTTCCACATACCCACCAAGCTGGTCGCAAACCAGCGCTAGGTTGTAGTGCGCATCCGCATACTGCTTATCGAGGCGTACCGCCAAGCGCAAGTGCTGCCGCGCTTTTTCCAATTCGCCCAGTTCCTCCAACACGCTGCCCAGATTGAACTGCGCCACCGCATTCTCTGGATTCAACTTTGCTGCCGTCGTGAACAGTTTCTTCGCTTCCTCGAAATGCGCTTGTTCGTAGGCCAGCATCCCCAAATTCGTCAGCGCTTCAGCGTGGCCTGGCTCAAGTTCAAGCACGCGTTTATAAGCATCGGCTGCTTCTGCAGGGCTATCGCCTGCCGCCTCAAACTCCGTGGCCAGCGCAAACCACCCATCCGCATTTCGCTGCGGCATTACCCGCACTTGCTTTTTCAATTCCCGCGTTTCGAAATTCAGGATGAATTGCCCGGAGATAGGTTCCAGGTGCGTTCCTGCCCGCTCCACGATGATGTCCTTGCCATTCGAACGGATGCGCAGCTCCGTCAACGGCGACTGCACTTCGGATAGCTTCTGATGCAGCGCTAGCAGCGAGCGTCGCAATCGATTGGCGGACACGCCTTTTTCGATGAGCTGCTTTGCGGTACGCAGGCTGATCAGGTCGCGAAAGTCGTAAACCCTTTCCGCGCGGCTCTTTCGCGGCGGCACCAGGCGTAGTCTTTCCCAATAACTCAATTGCTTGTCGGTGACATCCAGGATGCGCTGGAATTCTCGGCGCGTAAATTGATCGCAACTTCCCATCAGTAAGCTAGCCTGTTGCCTTCTTGCCTGTCCGTTTCTGGGCCGCTGGAGGGACCGCGCGGACCAGCGGCTTCTTCGGCGTTGCCGCTCCCGCTGCCTGCTTGGCGTTAATGCTCTTCTTCAAAGCTTCCATAAGGTCGATTACCGGCGCGCGTTGCGGACGCGGCGCTTCCGCCACTTCTTGCCCCTTTTGTTTCGCCGCGATCAAAGCCTTCATGCCCTCCTGATATTCGTCGCGGTACTTGGCCGGCTCAAAGTTCGCCGCCAAGCTTTCAATGAGCTGCATCGCCAGCTTTTTCTCTTGCTCTTTCGGAACCGTGTTGTCGCGCCGTCCGTACTCGGTGACCTCGCGTATTTCGCTTTGATAAAACATCGTATGCAGCGTCAACCCTTCCGCTCGCGGCCGTATTACCACGATGTGTTCCCGCTGGTGCATGGTCACCTTGGCGATCGCCGCGTATTCCGAGTCTTCCATCGCTTTTAGCAGCAGTTGATAAGCTTTTTTCCCTTCATCCTCGGGCGTCATGTAATAAGAAGCGTCGTAGTATAGTGGATCGATCTCCTCGATTTTCACAAACTCCAGAATCTCCATCGTGCGCGCGGACTCTGGCTCGATCTTATCCAGATCCTCTTCCGAGAAAAGAACATATTGGTCCTTTTCGTATTCATATCCCTTCACGATCTCAGAACGCTCCACCATGCGGTTGCAAGTCGGGCAGAACAGCGGCATCTTAATCCGCGAATGGCACGGTTCGTGTAATTGGTTTAAACCGATACGTTCGCCGCGGGCCGCCGAAAATAGACGTATCGGGATGGAGAGCAAGCCGAACGTCAGATAACCTTTCCAAACCGAGGTCGCCATCACCAGCTCCTTATCAAATCTGTTTTACTTCGCTTGCACCCGGTTAAGGGTAAAGCGTGCATGCGGATGTCGCAAGGCGAATTAGAGGCGAAAGTCCGGTGAAAATCGCCAGTTTTTTATAGTAATACCGTCTTTACATGATATTTCTTGCCCTGTGTGAAACAGTTGGAAAGATCTTGCTAATTTCATCGCTTAAACGTTCGTTTTTTTGCGTTTTTTCGCGCAATATATCCACTGGCGTCGCTGGCGCGGAATTCGTAAACTCAACGCCTTCAAACATTTTGGAACGGCCGCTCGCGCGCATCCCTTATTTCCGACACCCATTTTTCCAAAATTATTTGATTATTTGGCTCAATCTTTGTGAACGTCACTCCCATTCCCGTTTTTGTCCGCACATTAACCACTCGCCCCAGCGCCGTAAACACGTTGCCGTGATGCGAAACGCGTATCCGCACTTTCGTTCCTACCTTCCACGCATTGGCCGTCACCACCTGGCACCCAAACAAGCTCAAATCGCTGGTTTGTTCACGAATTTCAGCGTCCGATTCCAGGTCCACCAGTTCGATGCTCGCTGCAAAGGCGTATCGACGTGCACGCGGTTTCTCGGGTTGCACAGGGCGTCCTCCTCGCTTATCCCACATCATAAAGCAAAATAACGCCTTAACAGGCAACACTTTCCGGGCATGTATGTTCATTCGTTAACATCTGTGTTTGGCGATCCGCTTTGGCCAACTCCTCCTCACCATCGCAAATTCCTTCCACTTCCTTTACCCAAAATGCATTCCGGGCTATTTTTTTCTTGGAACCACCTGTACTCTACCGGAGATCGACATGCCTGCCGAAAACAATCCACCCACCAAACTCTCTGCCTTCAAGAATCCGACGGTCTACACCGCCATCATCTTGCTTGGCATCGTCATCTACGTTGGTTGGATTTTCTTTGCGCGCTGGAAGGAAAATCGCGACATCAAGCGGCAAGCCAGCGAGAAAAAAATCGCCAACGATCGCCAGGTTGTCGAGCAGATGGGCGGAAGAGAACTTGCCATCCAAACCTTCTACGCCGTCCCCCCCAACATCCATCGCGGCGAAAAAGTGCAGTTATGTTACGGCGTGGCGAACGCCAAGTCCGTCAAGCTGGAGCCCCAGGATAATCCTGTCTGGCCCTCTTACAGTCGCTGCGTCGAAGTCTCCCCCCCAAAAGACACCACTTACACGCTCAACATTCAGGACGCCGCCGGCAATACCAAATCTCAGTCCATCGACGTTAAGGTGCGCTAGTCCAGCCACATCCCCCTATCGGCACGCAAATATCCTGCTTCCCCTTGTGGCCGTAATTCCACCCCATCTATAATGGTCGCTGCTTGGTGTCCGGTGAATCGCCCCCCATCGGACTCCGCAAAGGCTTGTTTCCAGACCAACTTAATTAGATGGACGATGATCGATTTACGGTAAGCGACTACAAACATGTCTGACCCATTAGCCAAGATCAAGCAGAAGATACTCGACGAAATCGATCAGCTCTCCCACGAGCTCAATGTTGAGCTCCCCAAGGAAATCGCCGTCGCGCGCGCCCACGGCGACCTCTCCGAAAACGCCGAGTACAAGTACGCCAAGGAGCGCCAGGGTTACGTTAACGCCCGTATCGCCCAGCTCAAGAAGCGCATGGGCGATCTCGGCATGCTCAATCTCACCAACATTCCCAAGGATCGCGCCGGTTACGGTTCCCGACTCACCGTGCTCGACACCCAACGCGACGTAAAGATCGAATACAAGCTTGTCAGTACCGAGGAAGCCGACGCCGAAAAGGGTCTCATCTCCACCACCTCGCCCATTGGCAAGGCCCTCCTCAATCGCAAGGTCGGCGACGAAATCGAAGTCGCCACTCCTGCCGGCAAAAAGGAATTTGAAGTCGTCCGCCTCGTCACCATCCACGACGAATCCTGACCGTTCGCACTTCCGCTCTTTTCCTTCTCATCCCACGAACCTAAAATTTCCCTGTTACAATCCTTCCACACCTTTGCGATTCTCATTGCCATGAAGCCGGCTCTTATCATTCACGGCGGCGCCTGGGACATCCCTGACGAGGCCGTGGACGCCTGTCAATCCGGATGCTCCCGAGCTCTTGCCGCTGGCTGGTCGATTCTCGCCAGCGGAGGCTCCGCGCTAGAAGCCGTGGAAGCTGCCATCATCACGCTCGAAGACGATCCCGTCTTCGACGCTGGCTTCGGCTCGCATCTCAATCTCGACGGCCGCGTGGAGTGCGACGCCATCATCATGGACGGCGCCACGCTTCGCGCCGGCGCCGCCGCCAACTTGCAGCGAGTAAAGAACCCCATTCGCCTCGCGCGCAAAATCCTCGAGCATTGTCCGCACATGATGCTCGTCGGCGAAGGCGCCGAGCGCTTCGCCGTTCAACAGGGTATTGCGCTTTGCGCTCCTGAAGAACTTGTCAGCGAAGCCGAATGGGAAGCCTTTCTGCATTGCAGCAAGGACCAGCATGCCGCTTTACACCATCGCGGCCACGCACAGGGCACCGTTGGCGCGGTGGCCCACGATCAGCATGGGAAACTTTTCGCCGCCACCTCCACCGGAGGCACTTGCTGCAAACTCCCCGGCCGCGTCGGCGATTCTTCCCTTATCGGCTGTGGCTGCTACGCGGACTTGGAAGCCGGTGGCGTCTCCTGCACCGGCTCCGGCGAAGCCATCATGAAGATCGTCATGGCCAAATCCGCCACCGACCTCCTCCGCCCATCTACGGCGGCCGCTTCTACCTCCGCTCCTATGTCTGCCGCTGCCCATTCTCCCGCTGAGCTAGCCATGTTCGCCGCGCGCGTATCGGTCCTTCTCCTCGCACGCAAAACTCACGCCACCGGTGGCCTCATCCTCCTCGATTGCTACGGCAACCCCGGTTGGGCCTTCAACACCCCGCGCATGGCATATGCCTATGTCGCTTCCGACGGTTCTTTCGTCACAGCCGTCTAATGCCGCCTTCAAGCTTGCCCTCTAGGCAGGAAACATTTCTAGTTTTTTTAAGTTTTTTCGACCACGAAGAACACTCTGAAGAAAATGTGACCATGACCAAACGCGCGATTAATGATTTTCACTTGAACCACCACGTAGATTGGGTCGCCGAATTAGAGTGCGGCCACACTCAGCACGTGCGCCACAATCCTCCATGGACCTATTGTCCTTAGGATATCACCGCGGAAGGCCGCCTCCGCGCTTTACGGCCGTGCGCTCGGCGAGAAAAAACCAATCGGCAAATCCCGCGCCGTCCGCAATCCAGCGGGCGCATCCAAGATCACCGGGATTGAATTCACCACCACGGATGCCGTCGCAATATCCCCAGGCGTGCCACCCGGAATCACCAGCTTGATGTTTGGGTGGCCTGTCAGTTCCACCGAGTCGGTAGGATTCTTCGCTCCCACGTACATCTGCAGCTCCAGATAAACCAGCTCTTGGCCTCCACTCAACCCCCTCGCAATCTGATGAACCCCCGCGGCCTGGCCCGCTTCCACCGTCAAAAATTCCGTCTGTACCCGTTCCTGCGCCACCATTGGATCGATCGTCTCCCGGATTTCTTCCACCGGCAGGTTCAAACTGTCCGCCACCATGGCTACCGATTCCGGCAGTCCCACATGCTTGATCACTCCCGCCTCCACCTGAGCACGGAATTCCTCCAGCGTCATCCCCGCGCCGATTTTCTTTTGCAGTGGAAGCCGCCGCTTACCCGCGTCCACCACGCGCAGCGCCTTGGCATGCTCGATACGCTGCGATACCGCGGCCAGCGTGATCACCAGCTTGTCTAACACGAATCCTGGGTTCACGCCCGTTCCTACCAGCGCCACTCCCCAGTCTTTCGCGGCGGCATCCAGTTGTGCTGCCAGCTCCGGATACGTCCGGTACGGATAGGCCAGCTCCTCGCACGTCGATACCACGCACGATTCGGCCTCCAGACAAGCCAGCAATTGCTCCATGACCTTCGGTAGCGACGACGACGTCGAATGGATCACCACGTCTGCCGCCTGTTCCAGCACTTCTCTTCCATCCGCGGAAATCTTCACGCCCCACGGGGCGTCTCCAGCGCCCACCACCTCGCCTAGGTCCCGCCCCACTTTGGCGGGATCATGATCGATCGCCCCGATGATCTCGATGGCTTGCTTCTCGCGCATCAGCCGCGCAATGGACGCACCGATCGGGCCGACACCATATTGGATGGCGCGAATTTTCTTTTTCACGTCGTTCTCCGTCTGCGTCTTGCGGGGAGCGCACACCGCGCATTTTTGCTGGCAAATGAAACCCCTACGATAAAGGAATTCGCTAGTCCAGGCAACGCCAATCCCGCCGCGGTAGTCAGTTTCCGATTACGGGACGCAATATAGAAGGGCACCCCTTGGGTTGGGTTTTGAGTATTCGGCTCAACCCCTCCAGAAAGGAGCACCCTCTATGGATAGCGTGAAGTACACAGTCCTCTCCTCCATTGATTCGACCATCGAAGGTAACTCACGGCATGCTGGAATAGAGGTGGAAGGTCTCACGGTTTCTCGCTGAATCGATGGTAATTCGAAGACACAAAACAAACAGATGATTAAGAATCTCATAGGGACATCCGCTTGGTTCACGAATTTAGCATGATTTCGGAAAATCCAATGGAGCGTCTGGGGCCAACGCATTAACCACATATTGACCCACTACCCCCTGCCTCGCGCCTGTCCGCTCTTGCTGTCCCCCGGAGCTCCCACCATAATGATTCCGCCGCTTACCACTCGTCAGGAGGACGCCGCCATGCCTGCAAAAAAGCTCACCGCCCCTGAAGTTCAAGAAAATCTCAGTCGTGTCAAAGGCTGGACCTTGGTCAATGGCAAACTGCACCGCTCATTCGAATGCAAGGACTTCGTTGCCGCCTTCGGCAACATGACCCGTGTCGCCCTGGTGGCCGAGTCCATGAACCATCATCCCGAGTGGTTCAACGTCTGGAACAAAGTCGTCATCGACCTTAATACCCACAGCGTTAGTGGTATCAGCGATCTCGATTTTCAGCTCGCCGAAAAAATAAGTGGCATCTTTGCGTCCTGACGGCGTTCCCGTGAACTACCGGGCATGACGGCCACCGGACATTTTCCGCGGGGTGGGCGCTCTTCTCTCCTTTTTTTCATCCGCTGGGCCGTCGCGCTTCTCATTCTCGGCCTTCTCATCTACCTGCTGCCGCTCGAACCTTTGCGCAACGCGATGGCGCGCGTTCCTCTCACCCGCTTGCTCATTGTTTTGTTCATCTATCTCATCGCACTGAGTGTGGGCATTGCGAAGTGGCATATGGTAGTGAACACCGCCGGAGCTCGGCTGCCGTTCATCGTCAGTGCTCGGTGCTATACAAGCGGCCTCTTTGGCGCGCTCTTTCTGCCTTCCATCGTTGGTGGGGACGCCGCGCGACTCGCTGTCGGCATTCCTCGCAGCTCGCACCCCGCAACACTCATCACCGGGAATCTCGCCGATCGCTTTCTGGATGCGGCCGCACAGGTCACCTTAATCTTTATTGGTTTGCTCTTGCTTCCGGGATCTTTGCCGCCGCAACTTCAAAATCTCGCGCGCAGACTCCTCTTCATCGGTGGCATCGTTGCTACCTTGCTGCTCATACTCGCTTTGCTCCTTTATCGACCGCTTCTCCGGGGACGTTCCATCCGCTTCCGTCGCGTGCTCGCTCGGCTTTGCTGCGCAATGCGTTCCGTGTCGCGTCGCCCTCACATTTTGGTGCTCGGCTGGCTGCTCGGAACTTCGGTGCAAACCACTTTCCTGGTCCTGACCGCGCTTCTTGGTATGTCCTGCGGCCTCTATCTCCCGCTGCGCGTATGGCTCATCGCTTGGCCATTGGCGAAAATTGCCGCCATCCTCCCATTCACACAAGGAGGTATTGGCGTTCGCGAAGCTGCTCTGATCGCTTTGCTCGTTCCCTTCGGCGCGCCCGCTTCTTTGGCCCTCGCCACCGGAATCGTTTGGGAAGGCATCATCATTGCTGGCGGACTGATCGCCGGCCTCACCGCTTTTCTAATACATCGCCTGGAATCTCGCGCCACCCGTGCATAGCGTCCCCGCAACCCCCGCAGGATTTCTATTGACTCGCCGGAAATCTGCGTGACAATAGAGAAACCCCTTTCTACAAGTTTGCTTTTCCAGAGGACTGCCTTTCCAGTCCCGTTAATTCGGTTCGTGTCTCATGATTCTTCGTATTGGGTGGACTGTCGCCGGATTTGCGTCGCCCGGTTCCGCATTCATTGGCTTTAACTCACTTCGTCTCGGCGCTTCGGCACAGTTTCCCCCCGACCTTTACAAATCGCAACGCTGTTGCTTTTCTCAAACTGTTCCAGAGAAAGTGAGTTTCTCTTCATGACACCGCTTGCGACACCAAAGAAACTTCGCGTTCTCCTTGCGGAAAGCGGGCCCGCAGATGTAGAGAGGGTTTTCCGTGAGCTTTTCCCCCAGGCCGAACTTACCGTGGTCTCCACTTTTGCCACGCTGCTTCCCACAGCCTATCTCGTTAATCCGGAATTCATCCTCCTGGATCTTTCCCTCGCGCATCCGGACCCTCTCGGTGCCGTCCGCTTGGCCCATCGCGCATTTCCCAACGTGCCACTCATCGTCTTTGCCTATCCCGCCGACAAAGATTATGCGGTCCAGGCCCTCGGCTGCGGCGCATTGGACTACCTACTAAAGGGCTACATGGATGCTCGGGTCATCGATCGGGTCGTGCGCGCTGCTCTCGAGCGCAACACGCTTGAGGGCTTGGCTGATCTACTCCGTGATCCGCTTACCGGGCTTTTCATTCGCGAAGGGTTTTTAGCGCTTGGGGCACACGCTATGGAATCAGCCAAGCGCGGCGGCGGAACTTTGGTTCTGGTTTGTCTGCTATTTGAAAATTTAGCCGCCGTCCGGTCCGAATTCGGTCCGCACGTTTCGGATCAAAGCGTGCGCGATCTCGCCAGTATCCTCGCGGGATGTTTCCGGCGCACCGATCTCATCGTGCGTCTGGGAGAAACGCAATTTGCCGCCCTCGCTATCGACGCCGCCGAACCTAGCGCCGCGTTGATTCTCCAGCGTATCGCTACTCGAATCGCTATTCGCAATCAGGACACAGGTCCCGCGCGTCATTTGAATTTGCGCATGAGCGTCGCGTTTTGGGGTGCCAACAACAATAAATCCTTCCCAGAATTTCTGGACGCTGTCGAAGCCGACCTTTCTGGTTCCCAATCCTCCCAAACCCTAAATCAAACTCTCGACCACGCATCTGATCAAGCCCCAAACCACACGCCGAATCACTCCCCTGGACAAGCTCCAGGCCAAGTCCCAAATCAAATGCTGAACCAACATGTTGAAGTCGGCCCTGTTAACTCTGAGGTGAAATGATATGCAACAAACAGCCGCAAGCTATCGAACTTCAAACTTTGTAACAGAACTGCAAATGGCCGGCGCGGTGATAGCCGCCATCTTAATTTTCGCCTACCTGCGCCGCTTACCGTTGGGATTACTGGCAGGCGGCCTCGCCACTTTCGCCGCTCTCCTGTTCGTGAGCCAACTGCTGCGGCGAGAAATCGCCGGGCGCGTCAAAATCGAGAACCTGCTGGACGCGCGTGATCTCCTTGGCGTCGAAAACGAAAAACAGCGCGGCGAGCTCATTCATGCCATGGAAGAACTGCACGAGCAAATCCGCGCGCGCGACCGCGTAGAACACCAGGCTCGCCTGCTAACCCAGGATTGCGGCGAGCGCGTATCTCTCCAACGCTCGCACCTTGGGTGGCCGCCGCTACCCTGCCGGCAACCGTGTCGGCAATTTTCCATGAGCGCGCTCGTCGCGGAAGTTCTTGCGAAAGTTCAGGCCGAAGTTCTCCCGGGAGCCGCTGGCCGCAAAATCTACTGGCAAATTTATTCGCTGCCGGAAGTGCAAGCAGATCCGATTCTGGTGCGCCACGTTCTCGCCAATCTTTTTTCCAACGCGATGATGTCCACCCGTCTTCAATTGCGCGCCATCATTGAAATTGGCAGCCGCGAAGAAAACGGCGAAGTCATCATTTTCGTCCGCGATAACGGCGCGGGCTTCGATTCCTCTTGTGCCAACAAATTTTTCGCTGGGTTGCAGCGGCAACACCCCCAAGATGAATTGGAAGTTCCGCGGACCGGTCTGGCGGACGCGCAACGCCGCATCTCTAGACATGGCGGCCGAATGTGGGCCGAATCGCAACCCGGAAAAGGCGCAACTTTTTATTTCACTCTTCCGAGCGCAACCATTCTGGAACAGCGGCAGGCCGCTTTCGGCGCGGGCGCGTGAGTTCATTCGCGGTGCGCGCACCATTCATTCGGAGAAGTGCTCGTTTTTGCCGTGTCGTTTTTGCCGTTGACACTCGCGTCGGCAAATGCTAAAAACGCGATTAATAGACGATCCCTTTGCGGTGGGTCTCCTAACGCATTGCGTCGAGCACTACGAGAGTGAGGCTGCGGTCCCGCCAAAATAGGGCTGATCCGCTGCACTGCATAGGGTTAGTCGTGCATCACCCCACCCCGGGAGGTGAGAACGCAACGTTTTCACCTCCTTTTTTTGTTCCCCGCAGCGGTCTCGTTTTCCGTTACGATGACTTTCGCCCCGGGTGTTAACGGGCCGCCTAACCCCAATGCCTTCAACACCGCCCCTCCTTACTCTGCGCCACGTCACTGTGCTGCGCCAGCCATTTCACGTTGATACGCGAGGCGATGCCCAAGTTAATGTTCCAACCCCTCCTCCTGCCCCCAGTCCGCGCGCAGCCCCAAGCTCGCGGCCTGCGCTCGATGACCTGACGCTGCAGATCGAAGCCGGCGAACACGTCTGCATCCTCGGCCCGAACGGCAGTGGAAAGTCCACACTCATTAAGACCATCACGCGCGAGTGTTATCCGCTGGCCAGGGAAGGCTCCTCGATGTCCATCCTGGGCCGCGAGCGCTGGAACATTTTCGAGCTGCGCTCACTCCTGGGCGTCGTCTCGCCCGATTTGTTGGCTTCGTGCACCTCGGACGCCACAGGGCGCGACGTGGTCCTTTCCGGCTTTTTCAGCAGCACGCGCATCTTTCCACACCACCATCCTGATCCGCAGCATCTGGCGCGCACTACGGACACGCTCGGCAGCCTGGGCATCGCTCATCTGGCCCACCGCTCTGTGGCCCAGATGTCTTCCGGCGAAGCCAAGCGCACGCTCATCGCGCGGGCCCTCGTCCACGAGCCGCGAGCGCTGCTCTTTGACGAGCCCAGCAACGCGTTGGACATCGCCGCGCAGTTCCAGCTGCGCGACACATTGCGGCAGCTGGCGCAGTCCGGGATAGCCATTCTGTTGGTTACCCATCACGTCTCCGAAATCATCCCGGAAATCGATCGCGTGATCCTCCTGCGCAAAGGGCGCATTGTGGCCGACGGCCCCAAATCCACCGTGCTCACCGCTGCCCATCTTTCCCATTTGTTTGGCGTGCCGGTGCGCCTCGCGGAACATGAAGGCTTCTTCCAACTGTCGTGAAGGCGAGACGGTGGCTTTTTTTGACCAAACCAGTCAATTACAATTTTGCAGTTTTATGCCTTAGAGACTCTTAGAGAAAGAATATGAAAACTGTTCATCGACATCCGTGCTAGAAACGGGGTGCAGGTTCGATAAAGGCCACTCATTCGACATCGCGACGGGCAGTTGCCTCGCGAGGATGCACTGCAACAAGCTCAGGTAGCTTGGTCACTGGTGCATGGAATCGCGAAGCTTGCGGTAGCCCAGCGGTTTCCATTCCGATCCACGGCCGAGGTGCTGAGGTTTGCCGAGGTGGCCATTGAGGGATCCGTGCCGGGCGCTGGCGTCAAGAGATAATTTTGTTGGTAAGATTTGAGGCATGCTGCTGGAAGCGCGCGTAACTCATCCCACGACAGAAGCGGACGCGGTTCGGTTGGCGCGTGAGATTTATGGGCTTGTGGCATCAGCGAAAACGCTGCCGGGGGAGTACGACGAGAATTTCCATCTGACTCCAGTGGGGCCGAGCCAGACGCGACAGAGTTCAGTGAGTCTTGACGCGCGCGGAGTAGTGGTCAACGAGCCAGGCGAGTTTGTCCTCAAGGTGATGCATCCTGCGCGGGAGCAGTCGTTTATCGACCTGCAGTGCCGTGCGTTGCAACATTTGGCGCAGCGAGCGCCGCGGCTCACGCTGCCGCGCGTGGTTCCCGCGGGCAACAATAAATTATTCAGCGCAATCACCGCGCCGGATGGGTCCTCACGGCTGGTGTGGTTGCTGACCTATGTGCGAGGGATGGTGCTTGCGGCGGCGCGGCCGCATAGCGCGGAGCTTCTCGCGAGTCTCGGCAGGCTGCTGGGCGAAATGGATATCGCCCTGCAGGATTTTTCTCATTTCGCGGCGCATCGCGAATTGAAATGGGACCTTTCGCGCGCGGTGTGGATCCGCGAGTACATTCCGCAGATTGCTGGGCCATCGCGGCGAGCCCTCGTGGAAAAATTCCTGGCGCTTTATGAGGCGGAAATAGTTCCTGCGCTGTCGCGACTGAGACGCAGCGTGATCTACGGGGACGCCAACGATTACAACGCGCTGGTTGGGGAGGCATGGGAGCAGCCGCGCAAAGTTATCAGCGTGATCGATTTCGGCGATTTGCATCACGGGACTACGGCGTCCGAGGTGGCGATCGCCGCCGCTTACGCAATGCTTGGAAAGAAAGATGCGTTGCGTGCTGCAGCGACCGTGATTGGCGGGTATCACAGCGCGTTCGCGCTGCAGGACCCGGAGCTAGCCGTGCTCTACGGGCTTATCGGAATGCGCCTGGCGGTCAGCGTGACGAACTCCGCGCATCGCAAGAACATCAAGCCGGAAGATTCCTACGTAACGATAAGCGAAGCTCCCGCGTGGGAAGCGCTCGAACGGTTTGGAAAGATTCATCCGCGATTTGCGCACTATACGTTTCGCGAGGCGTGCGGATTTGCCCCGGTGCCACAGCGGAAAAAGATCGAGCGGTGGCTAACAGCGAATGCGAAGTCAGCGGCTGCGGTGGTGGGCGGGGCCGGCACAACAATGGGGACGACACCGAGTATCGTGCTGGACTTGAGTGTGGGCAGCACGTTTCTGGGCGCTGATCCGAAGGCCGCTGAGGAGGCTGCGCTTAGCAAGAAAATTTTCGCACACCTGAAGAGCGCAGGCGTCTCGATTGGCGTGGGACGTTACGATGAAGCGCGCCTGCTTTACACTTCGGAGCTTTTCGCCGGGGTGACTGAGAACGCGAGTGAAGATGCCGGAGACGAACGCCGCACCGTTCATCTGGGGATCGACCTGTTCATCGAGCCCGACACGGCGGTCTGTGCGCCGCTAAAAGGTACGGTTCATACACTGGCGAACAATACTGCGCCGCAGGACTATGGTCCGCTGGTGATCCTGAAACATGCGACGGACGACGGGCAAACTTTTTTCACGCTTTACGGACATTTAACACGGGACACGCTTACGCAACTGAAGGTGGGCCAAGGCATCGCGCGCGGCGAAAGATTCGGGCGGGTGGGCGAGCCTCCAGAAAATGGAGGCTGGACGCCGCACATACATTTTCAAGTTATCGTCGATCTGTTGGAACGCGACGCAGATTTTCCTGGCGTGGCTCGGGCTTCCGAGCGTGCGGTGTGGACCAGCTTGTCGCCCGACCCTAATTTGCTACTGGGCATTCCCGCGGAGCGTTTTCCGAAAAAGGAGGCGGATGCCGGCGAGGCCCTTGCGGCGCGCCGCAAGGTGTTGGGAAAAAATCTAAGTGTCTCTTACCAGCGTCCGCTGAAGATTGTGCGCGGGTGGATGCAATATCTCTACGATGAGACCGGAAGGGCGTTTTTGGATGTTTACAACAACGTTCCGCTTGTGGGGCACAGTCACCCGCGCGTGGTGCAAGCGGCGCAAGCGCAACTGGCGCTGCTGAATACCAATACGCGCTACTTGCACGACAACATAAATCGTTACGCGGAGCGATTGATTCGGCTGCTGCCAGAGCCGCTGTGTGTGTGCTACTTCGTGAATTCGGGCACGGAGGCAAACGAACTGGCACTGCGGCTGGCGCGCGCGCACACGAAACGTGAAGACATTATCGTTCTGGAGCATGCGTATCACGGGAATTCCACGACGCTCATTGAGATTAGTCCTTACAAGTTTAATGGTCCCGGCGGCGGCGGGCGGAAGAGTTGGGTGCACGTTGCGCCGCTGGCAGACACATATCGTGGGCGATATCGCCAAGGAGAAGCGGACACGGGCGCGAAGTACGCGCGGCACGTCGGCGAAGTTTTGGAATCGCTGCGAAGGGGAGGCCGAGAAGCGGCAGCCTTCATTGCAGAAACGCTGCCGAGCGTGGGGGGGCAAATAGTTTTTCCGCCGGGTTATTTGGAGGAAGTGTATCGCTATGTTCGGGCGGCGGGCGGCGTATGCATTGCGGATGAAGTGCAGGTTGGACTGGGACGTTTGGGGACACACTTTTGGGGATTCGAAACGCAGGGCGTTGTGCCGGACATTTTGGTGCTGGGCAAACCCATTGGCAACGGCTTCCCGCTGGGGGCGGTTGTCACGACACGAGAAATTGCAGCGTCGTTCGATAATGGCATGGAGTTTTTCAGCACGTTTGGGGGCAACGCGGTGGCTTGCGCTGCGGGATTAGCGGTACTGGACATCTTGGAAGAAGGGAAATTGCAGGCGCAAGCCTTGCGAGTGGGCAATTATCTGAAAGAAGGGTTGGTAAGGCTGCGGCAACAATATGCGCTTATCGGCGACGTGCGCGGCAGCGGGCTGTTTCTGGGAGTTGATTTGGTGGTGGACAGAAGGACGCGGGAGGCGGCGCCGGAGCAAGCATCCTACGCGGTGAATCGTTTGCGCGAGTGTGGAATCCTCGCCGGCACCGATGGGCCGCATCACAATGTCATCAAGCTACGCCCGCCATTGATATTTACAGAGGCTGATGCAGATCGCTGCGTAATAACGCTGGACGCGATCCTGGGGGAAGATCCCGCGCAGCCCAGGAGATAAGGCGCTAGACACGCCTGTGGCAACACGATATCGTTTGCAGGTGGTTGCTGTGCCGCCACCACCTGCCCAGTTCTAACGTCGAATTCCGAAGGGATCTCATTCATGATCATTCGCAGTGTGATCTTGCGTTTCTGTTTTCTATCGGGCTTAGCCGTGCCGGTGGCATTGGCGCAGGTCAGAGTCACCACGACATGCGCGGAAGTTCCGCGCGAGGATGCGTCCGCGGCGCTGTGTGCGCCGCCCACTTATGTGGACGAGGAAGAACCAGTGGCCCCGCCGCAGCCCGTGGTTATCGCGCTGGAGGTGCCAAACGGCACGCCGCTGCGAATTGCGCTCGACGAGCGCGTGCGCGTGAATCATGTTGGAGCGGCGGTGCACGGGAAGGTGGTCGAAACGGTGTATGCGTTTGATCAAGCGGTGATTCCAGCGGGATCGGTAGCGCTCGGCCACATCACCGAGATAGACAGGGTGCCAAGTGTGAAACGCGCACTAGCTTACGCGAACGGCAATTTCTCGCCTTTTCACAAATACAAGGTGACGTTTGAAAAACTCGTGTTGCCTGGCGGCAAAGAATTGGCTATCAAGACTACCGTTTCAGCGGGAACGGCAGACGTGGTGCATCTAGTGAGCAAACCGGAAAAAGACCAGGAAAAACACAAAAATGCCGCGGCGCGTGCGACGGGAGAAGCGAAGCAGGAAGTGAAAGATAGAGTGCACGAGGCGGTGTCCGAAGTGAAGACGCCGGGAAGAATGCATCGGCTCAAACAAGCGGCGCTCGCGCAACTGCCTTATCACCGTCAGTATCTGAACAGCAGAACAGTTTTTAGTGCATGCCTGGACGCACCGCTGGAGTTTGGCGAAGCGACGCGCACGAGGGAAGAATTGGCCGCGGTAGGGAGCGTGCCGGCTGCCGATAGCCTGTTGCACGCGCGATTGGTGAGCGAAGTTAGTTCCGCAACGGCAAGTCGCGGCACACGCGTGGCGGCGGTACTGACGGCGCCGCTTTTTTCCGAAAACCATCAATTGATTCTGCCGGCAAACAGCAGGCTAATCGGCGAAGTAATTCAAGCGAAGGCAGCGCGAAAGTTTCATCGGAACGGCGAGCTGCGCGTGTTGTTCGAGCGCATCGAGACACCGGCGGGAGCAGCGCAAGGGACGCAAGGAAGCCTGGAAGGAGTGGATGTGGACCGTACGGCGCGCGTGACGCTTGACGAAGAAGGGGGAGCGCATACGACTGATAGCAAGTCGCGGTACTTATCGACGGGCTTATCGATAGCGTTAGCGGCTGCGGCGTCGCGTCCGGATGCGGAGCGCGGGAGGGCTGATGCAGGCGGTGGTGATCCCGCAATGCGTGCAGGCGCTGGAGGCTCCGGATTCGGGCTGGCTGGTGGACTAATCAGCTTTGCGGCGAAGTCTACTCCCGTTTCCATGGCCTTCGCGGCGTACGGAGCTTCCGTATCGATCTATGAGAACTTCCTTTCGCGAGGGCGCGAGGTGGTCTTTTCAAAAGACACACCAATGGAGATTGGGATTGGAACTCCGCGTCCGGCGGCAGCGGCGCCGCGGGTACGTTGATCAAATCTCGCCAGCGTACAGCGCGCAAGCGGTTTTATAATTGCCGATACGATTATCAGTTTAGTTAAAAAAAATTAAACTATTACAAATACGGTAATATAATCGGTATGCTCGGCCAGCGATGGAGCTAGACGTATCCCTCTCGTGGCGCGCTGGTGCTTACACCAGGCTTGGCTTGTCTTTTGTCCGCGCGCCTCTTGCGGCCGTGCGGTTCATGGCATCTTTTCGCGCTTCGCTGAATTCGTCAGAAAAAAAACTGTATTGTTAAGCGCTGATGAACCTGGACATGTTGATGACTTAGCGGAAGCTCAGGCTTGAACTCTTCGCTTGTTCTGGCTACGCTATTTGAACTAGAGATGAAAAGCATCGTCCGGCAATTACCGGGCAAACAGTTCAGCAAAGTGCTGCTGTAATTGTAGTTAGCTCTACTTGGCGGCCGCTAAAATTCGCGAGGGCGGCTGTAAACCGTGCCGTTTCCATGGCCGGAGTGAATCCCTGGGGAGGTTTGGAGCATCATCATAAGGTAGCGAGAAGGACACAACCCCGCTCGGTCGAGCGTTGCAGCAGAAGATTACGGGGTTACAAAGACACATGGCTCGTTCACTGGTAATCGTCGAGTCGCCTGCCAAGGCGAAAACTATCAACAAGTATTTGGGACGCGATTACACCGTCAAAGCGTCCCTAGGTCACGTACTAGACCTGCCGAGAAAGACGCTGGGGATTCTTTTGCCCGAGCAAGCCAACGGAAAGAAAAAAAAGAAAAAGAGAAAAGCGAAAAGTAAGGCGGGTGAAAAAGTCGAAGAGACGAAGCCGGTAAAGGCGATCGTGGTTACCGCCGAAAACATTTTTGAACCGACTCTGGAAGTGATTCCCGGCAAGGTAAAGGTTATCGCGGACTTGCGGAAGGCCTCCGATATCGCACCCACAGTATATCTGGCGACGGACCCGGACCGCGAAGGCGAAGCGATCTCCGCGCACCTTCTAGATACCTTAGCTACTCGCAAGTCGGATCGCGCGAAGTTTCGTCGCGTGATGTTCAACGAGATTACGCCCAAGGCGATCAAGGCGGCGTTCGCGAAAGCTGGCGACGTCAACAGCGATCTGGTGGATGCGCAGCAGGCCCGGCGCGTGCTGGACCGTCTGGTGGGCTACAAGGTTTCGCCGATACTTTGGGACAAAGTGCGGCGCGGACTATCCGCGGGTCGCGTGCAGACGGTGGCACTGCGGCTGATCGTAGAACGCGAACAGCAAATTCGCGCGTTTGTTCCGCAGGAATATTGGACGATTCACGCCATGCTGGATGCCGGGCAGCCTCCGATGTTTGAGGCGAAGCTCTTCAAGCATGAAGAGGAAGACATTGAGGTCCCCAACCAGGAGACTGCCGATAAGATTGTCGCTGCGGTAAGCGACGCCAAGTGGCAGGTGGCGAGCGTTATGCAAAGGGAAAAACGGCGCAATCCGCCTCCGCCATTCACAACTTCCAAGCTACAACAAGCGGCGTACAACCGGCTGCGGTACACGGCCAAGCGCACGATGTCCCTGGCGCAGCGGCTCTACGAAGGAGTGGAGCTGGGAGAAGAAGGGTCGGTCGCGCTAATCACTTATATGCGCACGGACTCGGTAAACGTATCAGCCGACGCGATCGCGCAGGTGCGCGAACTGATTCCGGCGCGTTTCGGTTCCGATTATCTTCCCGAAAGACCCAACTACTATAAATCCAAGAAAGACGCGCAAGAAGCTCACGAAGCCGTGCGTCCTACCGATGCGATGCGCGCACCGGAAGACGTGCGCAAGTATCTGGAGGACGATCTTTTTAAGCTGTACCAGTTGATCTGGCAGCGTTTTGTCGCCTCTCAGATGCTGCCGGCGATCTTTGACCAAACAACGATAGATATTTCCGCCGGCGACTACACCTTCCGGGCCACCGGCTCAGTGCAAAAATTCGATGGTTATCTGCGTGTTTATCAAATGCCAGCGTCGAATGCCGACCGCGAGGATGACGAAAAGGATGACGAAGGGGAAGGTAGAGCACTGCCGCAGGTGACGGAAGGCCAGACTTTGCGGCTGGAGAAGATTCGTCCGGACCAGCACTTTACCGAGCCTCCGCCGCGTTACAACGACGCAACGCTGGTGAAGGAGCTGGAAGAAAAAGGCATTGGGCGTCCATCGACCTATGCGTCCATTATTTCGACACTGGTGGAACGCGAATACGTCAAGAAAGATCAAGGACGCTTCAACCCCACCATGCTGGGCGAGCGCGTGAGTGTGCTGCTGATTAAAAGCTTCGAAGATATTTTCGACGTGACGTTCACCGCGCGGCTGGAGGAAGAGCTCGATGAAATCGAGGAGGGCAAGCTTCCGTGGCGAGTAGCGGTGAAAGAGTTCTGGGACAAGTTCGTTGTGGACCTGGATAAGGCCGGGGACGAGATGTTGTCCTACAAAGCGGGCATTCCGACGGGCAAGAAGTGCGAGAAATGCGGCGAAGGGGAGCTGCTGGAGCGCATCAGCCGTCACGGGTTCTTCCTGGGATGCTCGCGATATCCGGATTGCGATTTCATCCAAGATCTTTCTCCGGAATTGGGCGAGGAGAATTCGGGAGACGCAAACAAGATCGAATACTGCGACAACTGCGGCAAAGAGATGGCCATCAAGCGCGGCCGCTTCGGCGTGTTCCTGGCCTGCACCGGCTATCCGGACTGCAAAACCACACGCCGATTGGTGGAAGGCACGCGCATAGCCCGCCAGCCGGACGAGCCGCTGGATGAGAAGTGCACGCTGTGCGATTCCGGATTGGTGAAAAAACACGGGCGCTTCGGTGAATTCATCGGCTGCTCCAACTATCCGAAATGCAAGTACACGCGTCCGATCACCATGGGCATCAAATGCCCGAAGTGCAGCGAGGGCGAGTTTGTGCGTCGCGGAAGTGCGGGGAAAGGCGGCCGTGGACGTCCGCGGTTGTTCTATGGCTGCTCACGTTATCCAGACTGCGATTTCACGACGCCACACGAACCGCTACCCGAGCCGTGCCCCAAGTGCGGAGCGTCATTCATCGTGGAGAAAAAGACCAAGACCGGGATTATTCGCGCTTGTCTGAAGGAAGGCTGCGACTGGGAGGCCTTGGTGCCTGAAAATCCGCCACAAGTTCAGCCTGACGAAGTTGCTGCTCCGGTGGGCGCTAAAGTCTGACATTCGGATTTGCCGTGTCGATGTTGATGTTGGGCGCAATGCAACAAGCCATTAATAAATATCTCGGGTATCTTCGATCGGTCAAGAATTCCTCACCCCATACGATTTCGAATTACGGGAAGGACCTGGGGCAATTTCTGACGTATCTTTCTCCGCCGGGCTTGCAGCCGCCGCCGCTAGCCGGGGTAACGCATGCCATAGTTCGCGAATTTGTGGCGCATCTACATGACCAAGGCCTCCAGAAAAGTTCCATTGCGCGGAAACTGGCGGCACTGCGTTCTTTCTTTAAGTACTGTGTGCGCGAAGAAGTTTTGCAGGAGAGCCCGGCGCGCCTGGTGCCAACGCCCAAATTGCCAAAGCGCATACCGTCCATACTCTCCGCGGAAGAAATGAATGGATTCTTGAATGAGGTCGCTAAATTGAAGTCAACCTCACGCGGGCAAGATTCATCTACGGAAAAACGAGCGCGAATACCCGAGAGCACGCCTTCCGTAAACGAAGCCAGCGTCAAGGAAGAGGGATTACTGCTGCGCCGCGACCTCGCGTTGCTGGAATTGCTTTATGCCGCCGGCCTACGCGTCAGCGAACTCACAGGTCTGAATCTCGCGGACATGGACCAACACGACCGCGTGCTGCGAGTCCGTGGTAAAGGAAACAAGGAACGCATCGTACCTTACGGCACGAAGGCCCAAGAAGCTCTGAATAAATATTGGCCGTTGCGAGAAGAGCTCTTGCTGCAGACTTCAGGCACCCGCACAGGTCGCCGAACGGCCCCGCACACCGAGGCGGTGTTCCTGAACTACGCAGGCCGACGCTTGACGCAGCGTTCCGTCGGGCGCATTGTAAAAAAATACGTACGCCTGGTAAACATCAACTGGGACCTTCATCCGCACTCGTTGCGGCACGCCTTCGCGACGCATCTGTTGTCCGATGGCGCGGATCTGCGAGCCATCCAAGAACTATTGGGCCACCAGTCTCTTTCCACGACACAGAAGTACACCCACGCCTCTATTCGGCAGCTCATGGACATTTACGACAAGTCGCATCCCCACGCTTAGGCTCAATTTTTAAGACGACGGATGGGGAAAGCAGACGGCTGGGGATAGTGGGGCACTTGGACGACGCGCCTCGACTAGGAACGCTGGTTTATGGTGTGGCAAGTCCTGCGTTGACGCTTGCTGCCTATCACTCGTATAATTAGAGTTTGTCTTTAGCGCTTGGAGGATAGATGTACGCCGTCATTCAGACCGGGGGAAAGCAGTATCGAGTCGCGCCCGGCGATACCATTCGAATTGAGCGAGTTAGCGGTGAGGTGGGCGAAAAAGTGACGTTCGGCTCCGTGCTGGCCGTGCACACCGATGAAAAGAAGGTGATTCTGGGCGCAAATGCCTCCAAAGCCACGGTCACCGGCAAAATCGTCGAGCAAGGCCGGGCTAAGAAGGTTACCGTGCTGAAGTTCAAGAAAACCAACCAGTACAAGATTTCTCGCGGCCATCGCCAGAATTACACGGCGGTGAAGGTGAGCGATATTTCGCTGTAATAGCAGATTCGCAGTCCAAGACTGCTGAAAATAGCTTCCAACAAAGGAATTCATCATGGCACATAAGAAGGGTGGCGGCTCCTCAACAAACGGCCGCGATTCTCACGGTCAGAGGCTAGGCGTGAAGCGCTTCGGGGGGCAGTTGGTCAACGCGGGCACGATTCTTGTCCGGCAGCGCGGCACCAGGCATCAGGCCGGCGTAAACGTTGGTCAAGGCAAGGACGATACCTTGTACGCGCTGGTTACCGGCATTGTGAAGTTTGAGGACAAGGGGCGCCATGGCCGCTTCATCAGTGTGCAACCCGCCGAGGAAAGCAAGTCCGTCGTAAACTAGCAGGTGTCGCTCTTAGGTTGGCAATTGCTCTGCGCGATGCGCAGATCGGTCGCGATTGAAAACCTTCGGCAGTCCGCTGTGATGTTGTGCTCAGCCCTAGCGTATCCTTTCCCTCTCAGAAGGATGATCTGTGTTTGCTGATGAAGCCAAAATATTTGTGAAGGCCGGCAACGGCGGTAACGGCTGCGTGGCCTTCCGCCGGGAAAAATACGTGCCCCGAGGCGGGCCATCCGGCGGCGATGGCGGCAACGGCGGGAGCATATACCTGGAAGCCAACATCAACGACAACACCCTTCTGCGCTATCGTTACCATCGGGAATTTAAGGCCGACCGCGGACGTCATGGCGAAGGGTCAAATTGTACCGGTCATTCCGGGGCAGACATGATTTTGCAGGTGCCGGTGGGAACGGTAGTGTTCGACGAACAAAGCGGCGAGACGCTTGCCGATCTTGCCACTCCCGGCGAGCGCATGCTTATCGCGCATGGAGGAGACGGAGGCCGCGGGAATCAACATTTTGCCAAGCCCTGGCATCAAGCTCCGCGGGAACATGAGGAAGGCCACCCTGGCGAAGAGCGGCACCTAAGACTGGAGCTGAAGCTGCTGGCCGACGTGGGCCTGGTGGGTTTTCCGAATGCTGGAAAATCCACACTGATTTCCGTTATTTCGGCGGCGCGTCCGAAGATCGCGAATTACCCTTTCACAACGCTGGAACCAAATCTTGGCGTGGTCAACGCCGACGGCGGCACGGGGACACACGGTACCGAGCTAGGCCGAACCTTTGTGGTCGCGGATTTGCCGGGCCTTATCGAAGGCGCGCACCTCGGCGCCGGGCTGGGCATGCGTTTCCTGCGACACGTAGAACGCACCCGCTTGCTAGTTCACCTGATCGACACGAGTGATGCGAACAGCGACGATGCGGTGCATGCTTTCAAAGTGATCTCGGGAGAACTTCACGCCTTCAGCGAGAAGCTGACGGAAAAACCGAGGATCGTAGTAGCGACGAAGCTTGACGCTACGACCGACCGCACACGTCTCGATGCGCTGCGCGATTTCTGTAAGGGAACGGGCCTTGAGTTCCACGCCATTTCTGCGGTTTCGGGCGAAGGCGTCAAAGACCTTGTGCGCTCGATAGCTGACGCGCTCGACAAGATTCCTCGTGTCGTGACCGCCGCTGCGATGGAAAATGAAGCGGATTCACGAGACCACGATGCGCAGTCCACGCGTTTCGAGGGTTCGCGGGTTGCGCCTCAGGCCGTCCATCTGCGTGGGACTGGGCACAGCGATGACGTGCCGGGAATAACTAGCGAAGAAGAATCGTGAGAGAATCTAGCATGACCGCAGTGCGGTCCATTCTACCCTCGGGAGAAGCGTTGACTGTAGCGCAAGCGCACCGCATCGCCACAAGGCATCACGCTCGACGCATCGCGCTCTTTGGGGGCTCTTTCGATCCCATTCACAATGGACACTTGGCCATGGCCCGGGCCGCCGACCGGCGTTTCAATTTCGACGAAATTCATTTTGTCACGGCTAGCCGGCCACCGCACAAGCTGAAGCAGCATCTCGCACCCTTCCCACATCGCTTTGCCATGGTTTCGCTGGCCTGCAGCGAACATCCACACTTCATTCCATCGCTGGCGGAAGCCGGCCAAAACTTCAGCGGGACGCAAATGCACTATTCCGTCGATACGGTGCGATATTTTCGGCACGTCTACAATGGACAGGGTGATCGACTCTTCTTCATTGTAGGGGCCGACGCCTTTCTCGATATACCGGTGTGGAAAGAATACGAAACACTGTTGGGCTTGTGCGACTTTATCGTGGCGAACCGCCCCGGTATCCGTCCGGAAGCGCTGCGGCTGGTGATTCCGCCGAATTTGATAGCTCGGCCGGGCGCAAAAAAAGAAAGTGAAGTCCCGCACGCGTCTCCAGTGGTAGCGCATCTGCAACGCACCAACGTGCATCTTCTGGACAATGTTGCCAGTGAAGTCTCCGCGACCGATATTCGGCGTCGCGCCCACCGGGGCGAATCGATACATGGACTTGTTTCGGCGCGCGTCGAGGAATACATTCTCAAACAGGGCCTATACCGTTGAACATCAACTCGCTACCCCCGGGCGTTCGCCTCGCTGTCGAAGCCGCACAAGAAAAGAAAGCAAGCACCATCACTGTTCTCGATCTAAGCGGGCTCGGTGCGTTTACGGAGTATTTTGTGATTTGCACGGGGTTCAGCACGCCGCAAGTGCAGGCCATCTGCTCCGCGGTGGAAGAGCGGCTTCACAAGAACTTGCGGCGCTCGCCAGAACACCGGGAAGGCGAGCGGTCCGCGGAATGGGCGCTGCTGGATTTCGGGAGCTTTATCGTGCACGTATTTGGCGAGCAGGCTCGCCGCTACTACGATCTCGAGCGGCTGTGGCGTTCGGCAGCAAAATTAGAAATTCCGGACCACCCTGATAGTTCTACAAATGAGAGTGCGGCCCGACATCCGGGAAACGGCCCGGAGCGGCTGTCTGGCGAAGCAGTTTCCTGATGACCATAGAGCGATTGCCGTGGATTTCGCAAGATCCCGCGTCGCTCCATCTCTTCGAACTGGCGCAGAAAGTCGCCGCCGCGTCCGCTACTCTCCTGATCACCGGCGAAAGCGGCACCGGCAAGGACCATCTTGCGCGCCTGGTTCATGAGCTAGGGCCCCGTCGCGATGCGCCATTCCTGAAAATCGATTGCGCCAGCCTTCCCCCACAACTTGTCGAGAGTGAACTCTTTGGCCACGAGCGCGGCGCCTTCACGGGTGCTGTGGAGCAAAAGCTGGGCCGCTTGGAACTCGGAGGACACGGCACGATCGTGCTAGACGAAGTTGCCGCACTTACCGCAGGAGCTCAGGGCAAGCTGCTACGCGTTTTGCAAGAGCGCACCTTCGAACGGTTGGGAGGCACCGAAACCTTGCGCATCGAAGCGCGGCTGATTGCACTTACTAATGTGGATCTACCTGCGGCTGTGAAGAGCGGTCACTTTCGCGAAGATTTATATTTTCGGTTGAATGTTCTCACGCTGATTGTTCCGCCGCTCCGCGAGCGGCGCGCCGACATTTTACCTTTAGCCGAGCATCTTCTGGCGACGCTACGCACCATTCATGGCCGGACGGATTTGCAATTGAGTGAAAAGACCGGGCGCATGCTGGCTGCCTATTCCTGGCCGGGCAATATCCGCGAATTACGCAACGCCCTGGAGCGCGCCATCGTATTTTCGTCGAATGACAATCTGGAGCCTGGTTATTTTCCCGAAAACGTGCGCGTGGCAGCCCCTGGCGCCGCGAGTTCCAATGCCGGTCTGCGCTCTTTAGAGGACGTTGAACGAGAGGTGATCGCCGCTACGCTCGAAGCCACGCACTATAAAATTAACCGCAGTGCAGATATTCTCGGGATAAGTCGCAAGACTCTGCTCGACAAGCGAAAGAAGTACGGTCTGAAATGAAGGTGGGAGTGCGTGAGGGATCGAGGATGGGTCGCGAATTGGCGGGATGCGATTAAACGCAGCTTTCCAATTGTCAGTTGCAATTACGCGAATCGGTGACCTGCCGAATTCCACTACGCTATCGGCATGCGCATTCGCCTTTTGATGCTCGGCAAAACCCGCCGCCCTGAACTGCGCGCTGTCCTCGATGACTACGTTAAACGCATCAGCCATCACACGCCCATCGAAATCACAGAGCTGCGTGACGGCGATGCCACGGTTAAAAAACTAGATGCCGATCGTACCTCAACACCTATCCTTCTTGACACTGCCGGGAAGAATCTGGATTCGAGCGCCTTGGCGAAATGGCTTGGTGAAGAACGCGATCGCGGGACTCGCGAACTAGTTTTCGTTTGCGGGGATGCTGACGGTTTCCCCGATGCCCTTCGAGCGCGCGTTGACCGAAGGATTTCTCTTAGCGCGATGACCTTTTCGCATGAACTCGCCCGCGTCATGCTTGCCGAACAGCTCTACCGCGCCTTCGCTATCCTCGCCGGCAGCCCCTATCCGAAATAGGGTTGGTTTTCGACGGTGGCAGGATGGCATTAGAGAGTTCGAATTCGCGCAGGCCTGTTATAGCAACGTGAAAATGTCACCCTAACGGCCCGATGAAAATGTCACCTCGTTGTTAGTCAGCATGATGAAGCTTGCTGTCTCCATAGTAGATCTCGATCCTTCCTTGGAGTGATTCGCAGAGCTGGACCTTGGCGCCGGTGAAGCTGAAGCGTTTTGCTTGGGGTGGGATTTGGAAACGGCGGCCGTCCCATTGCACGACGTTGTCATTGCTGACGATGCGCTCGTGGACGAAGCAGCAGATGCGGCTGAGATCTTTGGGGGCCGTGCGCCAAGCCTTTTCTGTTTCTCGAGGAGCGCGGCCGAAGCGGTGGTTGTAGTCGGGCAGGAAGCGGCGCAGGCTAAGACATCGAATTCGCGCAGGCCTATCCCAAAGAGCTGGTCTGGTGTACAAAGGAACCGTCTATGTCTATCCGAATCATGCCGGACGAAAACCAGCCTTCGGCCTCCATTGAGATTCCACTCGAAACACCTCTTCCTGACTACGACCTGGAGCAGCTCGAACACCCTACTCCGCGAGACGTGGATGCTATTCTGGTCTCGCAGGGATTCCGCGATCTCATCGATGACGTGCGCGGTGTGCTCATGGAACTTCTCGCTCATCCCCCGTTTCAAGCAAACTCGCCGGAGCATGCCAAACTTGATTTCACGCATTCCGCCCCGACGCCGCTCGAACTCACGCAGCTCACGGGAGCTATCTGCCCCGGCGACGACGAAGTCTATCGCCCCGGTTTGTGGATCGTGCTACGCGATCCGCATGCCAAGGCAAAAACTACGCTTCCGCAGGCGACGCAAGAGCGGATCGCTTGCATCGCCGATGAACTTGCGAAGCGCTTGCAACTCACGGAGTGACTGGCAAGCGGACGACAAAGCTTCAAAGCCGGCTTTGCTTGACCTTTCCAGTCTCAATCCTCAAACTCTAGACTTTTCGCCGCACCCTGAAAAGCGATCACACGTTATGCCCGAACAAAAAGGACTACTCATCGTGTATACCGGGCCGGGCAAGGGCAAGACGACTTGCGCTTTGGGCACAGCGTTCCGCGCCGTCGGGCAAGGCTTGCGCGTCCTGATGGTGCAGTTCATCAAAGGATCCTGGCATTATGGGGAGCTTGACGCAGCTAAAATGCTCGGCGACGATAAACTGGAAATCCGCCCCATGGGCCGAGGCTTTGTAAAAGTCGGCGGGGCGGAAACCGATCCCGAAGACATCAAACTGGCACACGATTGCTGGCAGGCTGGCCGCGAGGCCATCAATAGCGGAAAATACGACCTGGTGATTCTGGATGAAATCAACTACACCATCAGCTACCACATGCTGGACCCCGAGGAAGTTGTCGAAGGACTGAAGAATCGTCCCGAGCAGGTGCACGTCATCTGTACGGGGCGCAATGCGCATCCAAAGCTCATCGAGATTGCCGACCTGGTTACGGAAATGCGCGAGGTGAAACACCCCTATACCAAGGGTATACTGGCGCAGCGAGGGATCGACTATTAGCCTGAGTACTCGCTTGTGAGATTCCTACACTTCCATGGCCTGGTTTAAACGCGACAAAAAATCGATCGAACAAACCACACCGCCCGAAGAGCGCCGCGTTCGTACCGAGGGCCTGTGGGTAAAATGTGAGTCATGCCGGACGATCGTCTTTCGAAAAGACCTCGAAGCGAATTTTTTTGTCTGCCCGAAGTGCCAGTTTCACTTCAAAGTGAGCGCGAAGAAGCGCCTGGAGATGCTGCTCGACGGCCGCTATACGGAGCATGATGCGGGCATGACCTCCACCGATCCACTGAAATTCACGGACACCAGGCCGTATGCCGCGCGCCTTAAAGAGGCGCGCAAAAAACTTGGCATGAACGACGCTGTGATTACGGCCGAAGGGCAGCTAAACGGTCGCCCCGTGGTGTGCTGCGCCATGGAGTTTGGTTTCATCGGCGGCTCGATGGGCGCCGTGGTGGGAGAAAAAGTCACTCGCGGTATCGAGCTCGCTATCCAAACACGCCAGCCGTTCATTGCGGTCTCGTGTTCCGGCGGCGCACGCATGATGGAAGGCACCATCAGCCTGATGCAGCTGGCCAAAGTTGCCGCCGCACTCGGCAAACTCGACGAAGCCAAGCTTCCTTACATTTCGTTGCTAACGGATCCCACCACCGGCGGAGTTACCGCGAGTTTTGCGATGCTTGGGGACTTGAACATTGCTGAACCTGGCGCCTTGATCGGGTTCGCCGGTCCGCGCGTGATCGAACAAACCATTCGGCAAAAGCTTCCAGAAGGCTTCCAGCGGTCCGAGTTTTTGCTCGAGCATGGCTTCCTGGACGCCGTGGTGCATCGGAAAGATCTCAAGTCCTTCATCAGCAACTCCCTCGATTTGCTGTTGAGCTAAGGTTGTGTGATGCGATGAATGCGCGACACAGCCAGCATCGTTATCCTGATCCGTGCCCGTGGCGAAAGCAATTCGTCCGAATTTCCATGATGCGCAGAGAATGCTGCGAAGAAGTTAGCGCATGAACTACGATGCGGCCGTCCGCTATCTGCTGGCTCTCGGCAGGGAGTTGGCTGCCCCTACGCAAGCGGCGGCTGCGAAGTTCGACCTTGAGAATATCCAGATTCTGAACGAGCGTCTTGGCCGGCCAGACCATGGGTATCCCAGCATTCACATCGCCGGGACTAATGGCAAAGGCTCAACCGCGGCCTTTCTGGAATCAATCCTTCAGCACGCTGGCTTTCGAACCGGCCTGAACACCTCACCGCATCTGGAAAAGATTAACGAACGCATGCAGATCAACGGCGAAGCAATCAGCGACGAAGCTTTTGCCGAAACATTAACCCGCGTCCAAGCGATGATTGAAGATCTCCTCGCGACAGGGAAACTTCGCGCTCATCCTACTTTCTTCGAATGTGTAACTGCCATGGCGTTCGAATATTTCGGGCGCGAACGCGTGGATTTTGGAATTTTCGAGGTAGGGCTAGGTGGGCGCCTGGACGCCACGAATATTCTGGGTCCGGTAGTGTCCATCATCACCAGCATCGACTTCGACCATGAAAATTTCCTAGGTCACTCTATCGAGCAGATCGCCATGGAAAAAGCCGGAATCATTAAGCCTGGAGTGCCGGTGGTCAGCGCTGTCCGTAATCCAAGAGCGAGCGAGGTGATCCGCCGCCGATGTGACGACCTTGGCGCACGGCTGGTGGAAGTGGATAAACTTTTCAAAATTGATGCGAGCGTATGTCATGCTGTTGATGGATATTACAGTTTTGTTGCTGCGGACGCCCTGGCGAAGGAATCTATCGACGTACGCTTGTCGCTTGCCGGAAAATTTCAGGTGCAAAACGCTCTAACGGCGATCGCTGCGGCTCGCCTGCTGGCGGAACAGGGCTACGCAATCAACAAATCGGCAATTCAGAACGGACTTGCGGAAACGCGTTGGCCGGGGCGCCTGGAACAATTGCAATCCCATCCGGATGTGTATCTCGACGGAGCACACAATCCTTCCGCAGCTAAAGAACTTGCCGGATTCATCGAAGAAAATCTGCCGGACCGAAAAATCTGGCTAATCTATGGGGCGTTGCGCGACAAAGCCGTCGATGAAATTGCGGGCATGCTGTTTCCTCACGCTGCTGAAGTGGTCTTTACGGAACCGAGCACCTCGCGATCGATCTCTGCCACGCAACTGGCGAAAATGGCCGCCCATCACGCTAAACGTTTCTCAATCGTTCCCAGCGCTGAACAGGCGCTCGACCAGGTCTTGTCGGATGCCGCAACCGATGACGTAATTTTTGTCACGGGCTCGCTTTATCTTGTCGGGCAGCTACGCCACCACTGGAAAAGCCGTTCTCAGGTCGCTGCCCGCTAAAAAAAGCCGTAGAATATGCCCTTCGCTGGGAGCCAGCTTCGGCGCCATAACAGGCGGACTCATTTGGCCGAGCCCAACCCGAGGCGACGCAATTATGACGAAAAAAACAGGAAAGTCGAAGAACGCGCGCCAGCAGGGAAAGGCGAACCCGTTGATCGGCATTATTATGGGTTCTTCGTCGGACTGGGAGACGATGCAGCACGCCGCCAAAATCCTCGATGACCTGGGCGTTCCTTACGAGACCCGCGTGGTCTCCGCCCATCGCACGCCCGATCTGCTATTCGAATACGCAGGTTCCGCCGAAAACAGGGGAATTGAGGTCGTCATCGCCGGCGCGGGCGGAGCCGCCCATCTTCCTGGTATGACGGCTGCGAAAACCGTGCTACCCGTTCTGGGCGTTCCGGTGGAGTCCCAAGCTTTGAAAGGCCTCGACTCCCTGCTCTCTATTGCGCAGATGCCTGGAGGGATTCCAGTGGGGACACTGGCAATCGGTAAAGCCGGGGGAATTAATGCGGCATTGCTCGCCGCGGCCATTCTTGGAACCAAACATTCAGATATTCGCGAAGCCCTCCGTCAATTCCGTGCCGAACAAACAGAACGCGTCCTCGCGAATTCCGACCCGTCCACGGCGCAATGGTTGAACAGGGCTTCCATCGCTCGGCGGTCTTCTTTGAAGAAGCCTGCTAAGCGCTCGCCAAAAAAGAGGAAGCGCGCGTGACCATCGGCATCCTGGGAGGCGGCCAGCTCGGCTACATGCTTGCACTCGCTGGTTACCCACTGGGACTGCATTTCCGCTTTCTCGACCCTTCTCCTGAAGCGCCGGTGGGTCGCATCGCGCAGCGAGTGACCGCCGATTTTACAGATCATAACGCGCTGGAAAAATTCGCCAACGGTCTCGAACTTGTCACCTACGAATTCGAAAATGTTCCCGCGGAAGCCGCCAGGTTTCTATCCGAGCGAGTTCCAGTTTTCCCCCCGCCCGAAGCGCTCGAGGTTTCGCAGAACCGCTTTCAGGAGAAAAGCCTATTTCAGAAACTAGACATCTTGACCACGGAATTCGCGCCTATTACCAAACGCGAGGAACTGGATGCGCGCGTGAAAGAAATCGGCCTGCCTGCCGTGGTGAAAACTTGCCGCCTGGGCTATGACGGCAAAGGTCAGTGGATGCTACGCACAACGGACGATGTAGATCGGCTGAAAGATGAATTGCGGGGCGAAAGCTTCGCCGCCGGTGCTAAAGTTCATGCGGACGAGCATGAAGCACCGTTTATTGTTGAGCAGTTCGTTCCGTTTAGCCGGGAGCTCTCCCTGCTTGCCGTTCGAGGACGGCTTGGAGAGACCGCCTTTTATCCGCTCGTGGAAAACCATCACCGCAGCGGCATCCTGCGTCTTTCGCTCGCCCCGGCGCCACGTGTCGATGCCGCCCTTCAACGAACTGCCGAACAGGCTGCCAGCCGTGTGTTGGAGTCTCTTGATTACGTTGGTGTCCTGGCCATCGAATTTTTTGAGAAGGAAGGCCGCCTGTTGGCCAACGAGATGGCGCCTCGCGTCCACAATTCCGGCCACTGGACCATCGAAGGCGCTGTAACCAGTCAATTCGAAAACCATCTCCGCGCGGTCATGGGGCTGCCGCTCGGCTCCACGGCTACTCAGGGGTTCTGCGCCATGCTCAACCTGATCGGAGAAATCCCAGAGCCCGCAGAAATTCTCGCGGTTCCTGATGCGCATCTCCATCTCTATGGCAAGACGGTCCGCGCAGGCCGCAAAGTCGGTCATGTCACCGTGCGCGCCTCGTCGTTCGAACAGCTCACGGCACGTCTTGGGGCGTTGCCATCATTTTTTCAACGTCCCCAATTTTGTGTCGAATATGGAGTTCTTCGCACTGCCGCTTTGCAGAGTTAAGAATGGGCAAATGATGGCGTTAGCTCGGTTTATGTCTTGTATTTTCAGTCGGTTGGTCAGCTGAATCACTTTTCAGTTGGCCCTTGGGGTTGCCGCTGTTCGGGCCGGATGTTACGATTCAGGATTCTATGCGCCCCGACTCAGCCAGCAAGCCCCGCGTAGGCATTCCTTGGCGCACGTCCCAGGAAGAAGCCGAAAACAATCGGTCAAAAATCAAGAATTACGAGGATGCCATTCGTAGGGCGGGTGGCGAACCAATTTTGGTGCCGCTGACGCAACCGGCGGAATTGCCGGGCCTACTACGGAGCTTGGGCGCGTTTGTCTTGCCAGGGAGTCCAGCGGACGTGGAACCTGCCAAATACGGCGCACGCAACCGCGGTAAGTCCGAACCTGCCGACCGACCACGAGAAGAAACTGACCGCGCTATACTTAAGCACGCTTTTGCTGAGCAGAAACCTGTGCTCGCCATATGTTATGGCTGCCAGCTTCTGAATGTTTATCTGGGTGGAACGCTCGTACAAGATTTGCGCAGCGAAACGGGCACGAAGGTAGCGCACTCAAAAAAGGACCTCGATCCACAAGGGGAAAAAGATCCGGTTCATGGTGCGATCTTCGACCCTGCCAGTCGCTTGGCAAAGATTGCGGGCAACTCGCAAGCCGAAATTAACAGTTCTCACCATCAAGCGGTTGACAAGGCTGGCCAGAACTTGTGTGTCACTGCGCACGCACCTGACGGCACGATCGAAGGTGTAGAGTGGACCGGCGATGCGAACTGGGTCTTAGGAGTGCAGTGGCATCCGGAACGCATGCTCGGCGACCGTTTTTCTGAGCGTCTGTTCGACCATTTCATCGCGGCCGCGCGGACTTCCCGTGCCGCGGTAGCCCTAAAGATTTAGTAGTAGGACGGACGTGGCCAGCTGCATAAGCCATCGCCGGCTTTAACGATCGCTGCAAGTTGCGGGCGTTCGAAAGTTGTGGCGTGCCGGCACATGCGAGCCCGGTATAACCGGGAGCAGCGTGTCACGTATTGCTCTTCAATCCATTCCTGGGGGGAAAATGATCTCACTGGCAGGCAAGGCGGCACTTATCACTGGCGGTTCCCGCGGTATCGGTGCTGCGGCCGTGAAACTTTTCGCGCAAGCCGGCGCGGATGTGGTTTTCAACTACTACAAAGCGAAGGACGCGGCGCTGCAGGTGGAACAGGACGCCCGTAAACATGGCACACGCGTGGAAGCTTTTAAAGCCGATGTCGGCCGGCATGCGGAAAACCAGAAGCTCGTCGAACAATGCATAGCGCGACTTGGACGCCTCGACATTGTCGTTGCCAACGCCGGCGTGTGGAACTCTGACGATCTGCCCGTCGAGAAAATGACCGAAAAACAATGGGACGATATGATCCGCATCAACCTGAAGAGCGTGTACTCGATCATTCACTTTTCGGTGCCGCAAATGATCAAGCAGAAGTCCGGCAAGATTATTCCCATCAGCTCGACTGCCGGTCAGCGTGGCGAATCTTTCCACACCCATTACGGCGCCAGCAAGGGCGGAATCATCAGCCTAACCAAAGGACTCGCCGCGGAGCTTGCTCGCCACAACATCCTGGTGAACTGTGTGGCTCCAGGTTGGGTGGCTACGGACATGTCTAACGACATTCTGGCCAGCAAGGCGGGCCAAAAGATGGTGACCGCGGCGATTCCACTGGGACGAGCCGCTACCTCCGAAGAAGTCGCAGGCCCCATCCTCTTTCTGGCCTCGGACTTAGCCAACTTCATGACTGGAGAAATCATCAATGTAAATGGAGGTTCGGTCTTGTGCGGGTAAGGTGCGGCCGGCTTGCAATAGTTGTTCTTTTGTTTGCTGCGGCGTTAGTTCCGGCTGCGACGGCGCAGAATCCTGACGCCATGATGCCGGAGCAGAGTGCTGCAAAAGCTAAGCAGCTTCTGCAGCAGCTGATCGACGCCCTGGGCGGTGAAAACTACCTCCGCGTTAAAGAGAGTGAGTGCCAGGGGCGACGGGCGCGCTTCGACCATAACGGCGAATTCATTGAGTATATGAATTTCAAGAGTTACCGCCGCTTTCCGGACAAAAGCCGTACCGACTATTCGAAGAAAGGCAATATCGTCGACGTCTTTAGCGGGGATCAGGGATGGACCTTGGATCGTGAGGGTGTGTCCGAGGAGCCTGCCAGCGCGCTTAACGAATTTCACGAGCAATTGAAGAGAAATCCTGAATATCTGCTTCGTATGCGACTGAAAGAAGAAGGAATGGCCTTTCGCTACGGCGGAAATGATACCGTGGACCTGAGGCAAGTGGAGTGGGTCGAGATAAGCGATCGCGATCAGCGGACTTTTAGGCTCGCTATCGATCGAACGTCCCACTTCTTGCTGCGCAGCGTGGTCGTCACCAACGATGAAGCTACCCGGGAGCACTCTGAAGAGGTCACGCTTTATTCGAATTACCAGCTAAAGGACGGCGTGTGGACGCCATTACAGGTGACTCGCGAACGCGACGGACGCCGCATTTACCAAATTTTCTACGACTATTGCAAATTCAACCCAGGTTTGCCGGAAGATTTTTTCACCAGGGCGGCACTCGAGAAACGCAGCACCGAAGTGGGCACTAAACGGAGCAAGAAAGACAAGAGCTGAGCTGCCAACGTCTTTTCCACCCAGAAGCGCCGAGTGTTGCCATCCTTGCCTTGATTTCGATCATTCCGTTCGAACGCGCTGTCCTTTGCTAGACTGGCATTTCCGCGATGAAGCTTACTTCACGCCAGCAGCTAGCTCTGCAATCTATCTGTGACACTTTTGCTCCGGCCGCCGAGGGTTGGCCTTCTGCCGGGGAACTGGGTATTCCTGAGGCCATTGCTAGCGCTTTCGACTTCAATCCGCGCTTGCGCGATCGCGCACAATTTCTTCAGCTACTCGACCTTTGGGATTCGCAGCTACATAGCCTGGTGACTGTTGGCCGGTGGGCATCGTTCTCAGCACTGCCTTCTGAAGTTCGTGCGCGCGTGCTACGTACATGGGCGGACAGCAGCATCGGGCGTCGCCGCGCTGCCTTCCAGGCGCTGCGCAAGGCGGTTAGCTATCTCTACGTGATGCTGCCCGGCACAAACGGTGCACGCAATCCCGCGTGGGCCAATTTCTCGTATCCCGGACCGCTCGGCGTACAGAGACCAGCCACACAACGCATGCTGAGAGTGATGCGGCCAGACCGCGATATGGAACTCTCTTGCGAAGTGTGCATCGTGGGTTCTGGTGCTGGAGGTGGTACCGCCGCCGCAGTTCTCAGTGCGGAAGGGAAGGACGTAATCGTTCTGGAAGCGGGCGGCTACTATGACGACGCTGATTTCGACGGCACCGAACTTAATGGGTTTCATCGTCTTTATAGTGAAGGAGGCTTTGCCGCTACGGTTGACCACAGCGTGGGTCTACTTGCTGGTGAATGTGTCGGGGGCGGTACGGTTGTCAATTACTGCACGTCGTTTCGAACACCCGAGGATATTCGCAGCGAATGGGCCGCTGCTGGCGTGCCCTGGTTCATGTCCGAAGAATACACGCGCAGCTTGGACGCGGTGTGTGTCCGTCTGCACGTGAATCTCGACCATAATCGTATTTCACACCGAGAACAGGTATTCGAACGAGGCCTGCGCACCTTGGGTTGGCATGTGGCTGCCATGCCGAGAAATGTGAGTGGCTGCGATCAGGACAAAATTTGCGGCTATTGCGGCTACGGTTGCCCGATTGGCGCAAAACAATCGACTGCAAAAACCTGGCTCACCGATGCCCAGCAACATGGTGCGCGCATCATTACCTTGACTCGCGCCCAGCATATTCGCATCGCAGCCGGGTCAGCGAGTGGAGTGGAGGCCCGTTCGAACAGTGGCCACCAGATTTCGGTGCGCTGCAAAGCCGTGGTCGTTGCTTGCGGCGCCATCCACACGCCTGCACTTTTGCTACGCTCCGGTCTGCACAACCCACATATCGGCCGGCATCTGCATGTACATCCAGTTTCGAATGTTTTTGGCGTGTTCGACGAAGAGATTCGGCCATGGGAAGGAACGATGCAGGCCATCTACTCCGATGAGCACCGCTCCCTCACCGAAAATTACGGCGTGAAATATGAAACGACCGCGTTGCAACCCGTCATAGCAGTTGCTGGTATGCCTTGGCGCGACCCGGAACACTATCGATCTCTATTAAGAGAGCTCTCGCGCACATCGGCTATCGGCGTTCTTCTTCGGGACCGCCACTCGGGCCGGGTAACCATTGACAAGGAAGGCCATCCCGTTTCGCACTACGCGCTTTCGCAATTCGACGCTTCACATTTGCGTCGCGGCTTCATCGGTGCCGCGCGCATACTCGAAGCAGCGGGTGCGCGGCTTATTTTCTCTCCTCATGCTAAGTGGTGCGCCTACGAGCCTGGTCGCAATGGCTCACTTGCCTCTTTCGCAGAAGCAATGCATTCCGCGGGCTGGCGCTCCGGTCGCGTCGCGTTATTTTCCTTTCATCTTCAGGGTACCGCGCGATTGGGAACCTCACCGCAAACTTCCGCGACAAATCCCGAAGGTGAAGCCTGGGAAGCTCGCCAGCTCTACATCATGGACGGTTCTTCTTTTCCTAGCGCCTCTGGTGTTAATCCCATGATCACCATAGAAGCCATCGCGCACCGCAACGCCTCAGCCCTCGCCGCGCGGCTGAGGTAATTGCGCAAGTGCATGCGCTGCGGAAAGGCCCACCAGTGGAATACGGTATAATGGAGGAATGGGAATTAGCCGCGGAAGCGCATTGATGCATGGCACCACGGTTTTGTGCGTGCGCAAAGACAATAAAGTGGTCTTAATTGCCGATGGTCAGGTGACCATGGGCGACCACGTGATGAAACACACGGCGCGCAAGACACGGCGTCTCTATAATGACAAGGTCATCGCGGGTTTCGCTGGCTCGACGGCAGACGCCATCACACTTTTTGAACGCTTCGAAGGCAAGCTCCAGGAACACTCCGGCAATTTGCAGAAATCGGCCGTTGAGCTCGCTAAAGAATGGCGCAAGGATCGTGCTCTGCGTCACCTTGAAGCTTTACTCATCGTTGCTGACAGCAAGGGCACCTTTATTCTTTCTGGCAACGGTGATGTTATCGAGCCGGATGACGGACTGGTAGCTATTGGCTCCGGGGGTACTTATGCCCTGGCTGCTGCTCGGGCCATGCTGAAGCATTCAAAACTCAGCGCGAAGGATTTGGCCATGGAAGCCATGCGCATTGCTAGCGAAATTTGCATCTACACTAATGTGAACTTTACAGTCGAAGAGCTGTAGAGCACATACTGCTTGCAGGAGCAAGCGGGGCGGGCAAGAAATAAATTGAGCGGCGGATGAGCCGCCACAGAAGGATTCATGGCTAGCAAAACCGATAAAGAAGTAATTTACGTATCTGGCAGCAATGGTGCTGCACCCCGAGAAGATCAGGAGCTTCTTCCTGCGCTCGACGAGATGACCCCGCGCGAAATCGTCGGGGAGCTAGACAAATATATCGTTGGGCAAAATGCTGCAAAGCGTGCTGTCGCTATCGCCCTGCGCAATCGAGTGCGCCGGCAAAAACTAGCGCCTGAAATGGCCGAAGACGTCCTTCCAAAAAATATTCTGATGATTGGACCGACCGGCGTCGGCAAAACCGAGATCGCCCGCCGCCTGGCGCGTCTGGCCGGATGCCCGTTCGTCAAAGTCGAAGCCTCCAAATACACGGAAGTTGGTTACGTAGGCCGCGACGTTGAATCCATGGTTCGAGACCTAGTGGAAACCTCCATCGATATGATCCGCGAAGAAAAGCTCGATGAGGTCGCCGATCGTGCCGAACAAGCTGCCGAAGAGCGCGTCCTTGATCTGCTGCTTCCGCCTTCTCCGCCAGCCCCGGCGGGAACGACAGACGTCGAAGCGGCCGCCCAGCGCGAGCAGAGCCAACGTACGCGCGAAAAACTTCGCGCGCAGCTCCGGGAAGGCAAGCTGGATCAACGCATGGTGGATATAGAAGTTCGCGAACGCTCCATGCCTTCGTTCGAAATTATTTCTAACCAAGGCGTCGAGGAGATGGACGTAAATATCAAGGACATGCTTTCGGGCATGTTTGGGCAACAGAAGAAGAAGCGCAAGATGTCTGTGGCCGACGCTTTTGAATATTTGATTCAGGAAGAAGAAAATAAGCTCCTCGATATGGACCAGGTCACGCGAACCGCCGTGGAGCGCGCCGAACAGATGGGCATCATCTTCATCGATGAAATCGACAAGGTGGCTGGCCGTGAGTCTGGCCATGGTCCGGACGTATCGCGGGAGGGCGTACAGCGCGACATTCTCCCGATCATTGAAGGTACAACCGTCAACACCCGTTATGGGATGATCCGCACGGACCACATTCTATTTATAGCGGCTGGTGCATTTCACGTCAGCAAACCCTCGGATCTGATCCCCGAACTGCAGGGCCGCCTGCCGATTCGCGTCGAGCTGCAATCGCTGAAGGAAGAAGATTTCATTCGTATTCTTACCGAGCCCAAGAATGCCCTTCTAAAGCAAGCCGTGGCGCTGCTCGAAACCGAGGGGGTTAAACTCACATTTACCGACGATGCGGTCGCTGCCATCGCGCGCTTCGCCACCAGCGTAAACGAACAGACCGAGAATATCGGCGCTCGCCGTTTACAGACCATTCTGGAGAAAGTTCTCGATGAACTATCTTTTGAGGCTCCGGACCTGAAGAAAAAGAATGTAAAAATAGATGCGGCTTATGTCACTAAACAGCTCGCCGAAATCGTCAAAAACCAGGACCTGAGCCGCTACATCCTGTAATATCTCTAAAATCAAAATGCGAAAAACGGAGCGCCCAACCCAGTGAGCATCCGCGCCGGGAAGTTCATTACGCGCAGATCCTGCCGCAAGCTTGGCGTTTCGAGCATCGTACTTTTTTTTGCGGCTGGTTGTGGCGCTCCGGGCAGCCCCACTCCTCCGGCACCTCCGGTGCCCACCGACGTTACCGATCTGAGCGCACGACAGGCTGGCGAGAACGTTCAGCTGAGTTTTACGCTGCCTACCAAGACCATCACTGGCGACCACCTGGCTACGCTCCCAGCCATTGAAATTTTTCGTGGTCATGTGAAATCCGATGGTTCCCCGGATACGCGATCTTTCCGAGGAATCCACATTATTCCAGGCGCGCTGGTCGATAACTATGTGGTTGAAGGACACGTGCAATTTACTGACCCTATTCCCACAGAAGAAATTAAGGCACATCCTGGCGGTGCCTTTGCTTATCTCGTTCGCACGCGCGTTTCTCAAAAACGGGCTTCAGCCGATTCGAACATCGCATTAGTTCGCGTCTTCCCTGTACCCGAGCGCATTACTTCGATCGATTTCAAGATTACAGAGACCGCTGTCGAGATCCATTGGACTGCTCCGGCACGCACCTCCGCTGGGGAGCCGCTAAGCGCCATCGCCGGCTATCACATTTATCGCGGAGAACTTGATCCCTCCTCGATCGACGCCGCAGCGCGGGATCTCTCGCAAGCAAAGTGGAAATCGAAGCCAACGCTTCTGGCATCTCCGAAAGACAATTATTATCGCGATTCAGTCTTCGACTTCGGTAAAACGTATGTCTATCTCATCCGCAGCGTGATCGTGGTCGATGATGGCCCTCTGGAGTCCGGCGATTCCGTCCCTCTCATTGTCACGCCGATGGATACCTTTCCGCCCGCCTCGCCACACGAGGTGGCTGCTGTAGTGCTTGCCGGAGAAACCACCGGCACTCTGGTTGTCGATTTATCGTGGTCCATTAGTCTTGAAACCGATCTGGCCGGTTATCGCGTCTATAGAAGTGAGCAACTGGGCACAAGCGGTGAGCGTCTAAATTCTGAACTATTGCCCACCCCCACCGTTCGTGATACCTCTGTACAGCCCGGGCATCGCTACTGGTACACCGTGACGGCCGTTGACCGTGCCGGCAATGAAAGCGCTCCAGGCGCGCCGCTGGAGGTCGAGGTGCCGCAACAGGCGCCGTAGCAACAATCACCGTAGTTCCGTGTTCTATTTACAGAAGTCTCTGGAGTCAGGAAAAGATGTCGGCTCGCGCAAAAATAGCAGAGTATCCGCGGTTCCAGGTCCTGCGCGACCCTGCCGTGCGAATGGGTGTTTACGTGGGCTTCCTGCTCTCCGTAGTGTTGGCCGGCTGGGTTTATATTGCTAATCGTATGCCATCTTTTGAATCGGTAGCGCTCGAACGGAATGTAGCTGCGGCCGGGCTCCTTGCAGCGTTAGCGCTCGTACCGGTCTTACGCTTTTTTCGACAGCCTTTGAATTTGCTCGCTTCTGGCCTCATTGCGTGGAGTCTTTTGAGTCTCACATACCGTACTCTCTGTATTTTTTTCTGGCGACTTGGCATCTCACACAGCACGTTTCAGATTTTTATGTTGGGCGCCATTTTGTACTTAATCGTCGCGACAATCTCCTGGATCGGCACTTGTCTTTGGAGAGCTCGGGCTGAGCACATATCCCACTCTCGCCATCCTCTGAGCTAATGAAAATCTGCCGCTTTCTTCCTCGGGATTTGGAAGCTGGGCATTCAACTTCTTCGCTCTACGGTCTGCTGGATAACGATCAAATTCAGGAAGTATCCAGCGTCCCTTGGGGAAAATGGTCTCGCGGAGGGAAAAGCTGGCGTCTACACGATGTTCATCTCTTGGCGCCGGTGGAGCCTTCCAAAATTGTTTGTGTCGGACGCAACTACGTTGCCCATGCCGCCGAACTTGGTAACGAAATTCCTAAAGAGCCGCTAATCTTTTTAAAGCCATCATCGTCAGTGATCGGTCCGGAAGAACCTATTGTGCTTACTCTCTATTCACAACGTGTTGAGCATGAAGGTGAGCTCGCCATTGTGATTGGCCGCCGCTGTTCCCATATTCGCGATGCCGATGATCCTTTGACATACGTCTTGGGTTATACGTGCTTGAATGACGTCAGCGCGCGCGATCTTCAGAAAAGTGATGTGCAGCTCACACGCGCCAAGGGATTCGATACCTTTTGCCCCATCGGACCGCATATCGAAACGAATCTTAATCCGTCGAATGTTCTCGTCGAAACGCGCGTGAATGGAGTGCTACGCCAATCCGGCAACACTTCGCTGATGGTTTACTCGCCAACGTTTCTGGTCCGCTGGATTTCTCGAATGATGACGCTTTTTCCCGGTGATGTAATCACTACAGGCACTCCCGCGGGAGTCGGGCCGCTGATGGCGGGCGATACTGTGGAGGTCAGCGTCGCAGGTATTGGTGTGTTGCGCAATCCGGTGCACGCCCCGCAAGGGTGATAACCCCTCCTACGTTGGATTCGGTAAAATATGCAGCGATGGGGGCTATCGCTAGAGCGAACAGCTATTTTGCGTCCGCCTACGGGCAATGAGAAGCGCTTCAGTGCTACCCTCCCATTCATCTCTTTTCATGGAGTTCACTGTTTGAGAGAACTTCTCGCAGATTGGAGACTGGTGCTTGCGATGGCGGGCGCAGGCATCGCCGCCATTCTCATGATTGCTTACGCTCTATTGCGGCCTGGGGAAAATCCGGAAGATGCCGAGCGCAAGCGTCGCTTGCACCTCAATCAAATCGGACGCATCGCCGAAGGCCAAGTAGTCGAACTCGCCGAGCATGCTCCAGAGCCGAAGGCAGGGCGACGAAACTTTGTGGGAGGAGGTACCCGGCGCTTGCGAAACGATGGACCTCGACACCTGGTCTCCTATAGTTACGCGATTTCCGGCGTCACTTATCACACCGCGCAGGATATTACCGGCCTTGAGGGACAGATCCGATTCGACCGTTTAGTAGCTGGCCAGCCCGCCAGCGTCAAGTATGATCCATCGAATCCTGCCGATTCCATTCTCGTTGCGGATGATTGGTCGGGCTTACGTTGATATTCTAGAATTTCTAGGATATTCCTTCTTACCTGGGCGCGCTCTTCCGCAGCTCTTACATTCAGAATCGCCACGAGTTGCGCTATCCTGCTCATCGTGGAGCCTGAGCGGTCATTGTCCATCCATGAAAATGATCTTTGCTTCCGTCTTTACTACCCTGCTCATCGTGGCGATGAGTCTCGGCGCGATGTACATTCTTGTTGAGACAACGGTGCGTGTCACCGCGCTTCCATCGCCGCTGGTGCGCACTGTAGCCATGGGAGCGGAGCTTCTCCTTGGTGTCGTGCTTCTCCTAGGTACCGTGTGGCTTGCCACACACCTGGCCGTCCGCATTTTTGCGCCAAAAGAACCGCCATCCGCGGGAGGACCGCTTGCCTGACAGACCGGACAGCAGTTTGAAAGCCCAGCATCAGGGCCGAATGGAAGAACTCTATCGAATTTCAGCTGAAGCTGAAGCGGGCGGCGGTGCGGATAGGCGCGAACGCGAGCACAAAGCCGGCAAGCTGACTGCTCGCGAGCGAATTCATCTTCTTCTTGACGAAGGCAGCTTCGAAGAGCTCGACAAATTTGTACGCCACAGCTGCGTTGATTTTGGCATGGCAGAACAACGACCTGCCGGCGATGGCTTTGTCACTGGTTTTGGCCGCATCGAAGGCCGGCTCGTTTATGTTTTTGCGCAGGACTTCACTGTCTTTGGAGGCTCGCTCTCGGAAGCCAATGCCCGCAAAATTTGCAAAATCATGGATCTTGCCATGCGCGCCGGAGCTCCGGTGATCGGACTCAACGACTCTGGCGGCGCGCGAATTCAGGAGGGTGTCGCGTCTCTCGCGGGCTACGCCGATATTTTTCTGCGTAATACCCTGGCCAGCGGCGTTGTTCCGCAGATTAGCGCCGTGATGGGTCCTTGCGCTGGTGGCGCAGTTTATTCGCCTGCCATAACCGATTTTATTTTCATGACCCGCGAGACCTCGTATATGTTCGTCACCGGCCCCGATGTTATCAAAACTGTTACTCACGAAGAGGTAAGCAAGCAAGAGCTCGGCGGCGCCATGACCCACAATGAGAAAAGCGGCGTGGCCCATTTCCTGTCTAGCGACGACGCCGATTGTCTGGCCATGATTCGCGAGTTGATGACCTTTCTGCCCTCCAACAATTTGGAAGATCCGCCGCGGCGAACAACTTCAGACAGCTCCAACCGGCGAGATGAATCGCTGAATACGCTGGTTCCCGAAGATCCGCAAAAACCCTACGACATGAAAGACGTCGTCCACCGCATCGTCGATGATGGCTACTTCTTTGAAGTTCACGAGCATTTTGCCAAGAATATTATTGTGGGTTTCGCTCGCCTGGATGGTCGCCCGGTGGGAATCGTTGCGAATCAGCCGGCCGTCCTGGCTGGGGTACTCGACATCAATGCATCGGTGAAAGGCGCGCGGTTTGTACGCTTCTGCGATGCTTTCAATATTCCCATTATCACCTTTGAAGATGTTCCCGGTTTCCTGCCAGGTACGCAGCAGGAATTTGGCGGCATAATCAAACACGGCGCAAAGCTGCTTTTCGCTTTTGCCGAAGCTACCGTACCAAAAATCACCATCATCACCCGCAAAGCGTACGGTGGAGCCTATTGCGTTATGGCCAGCAAACATATTCGCACTGACGCCAACTTTGCCTGGCCCACAGCCGAAATCGCGGTTATGGGCCCGGAGGGCGCGGTCAACATCGTTTTTAAGCGTGACCTCGATAAAGTACCCGAGGCCGAACGCGAAAAACTTCGTCGTGAAAAAATCGCAGAATTTCGAGAGCGTTTCGCCAACCCCTTTATCGCTGCCGAGCGCGGCTATATTGACGCTGTGATCGAGCCCGCCGATACTCGCGCCCGCGTCATCACTTCGCTCCGCGCCCTGGAAAACAAGCGCGACGTAAACCCCCGCAAGAAGCACGGCAACATCCCGCTTTGAAACTGGATTGGTGCCACTTTACCAGCCCCCAGGGTGCCAACAACGTAGCGCCAACAAATACAAATTAGTTCCCAATCCGCCCAAACGATTAGGCACGCGGAGCCGAACCGTTCGGCTCCGCGGATGCCGCGCATGCTAGAATCCGCACGGCACGAACTATATGTTTAGAAAAATTCTAATTGCCAATCGGGGTGAAATTGCGGTGCGCGTCCAACGCGCCTGTAAGGAGCTGGGTATCCGCTCCGTGGCTGTCTTCAGCGAAGTCGACCGAAAATCGCTTCACCTCCGTCTGGCGGACGAAGCCTATCTCATCGGTCCGGCGCCCTCTCGCGAGAGTTACTTGTGTATTGACAAGCTCATGGAGGTGGCGCGTCGTAGCGGGTGTGACGCTTTGCATCCCGGTTATGGATTTCTTGCGGAAAACGCTGCCCTTCCCCGCGCATGCCAGGCCGCCGGACTCACCTTTATCGGCCCTTCCGCAGAATCCATGGAAGCGCTGGGCTCTAAAACTGCAGCCCGCCAGTTGGCACGTCGCGCCAATGTGCCAACCGTTCCGGGAACTAATGAGCCTATCGAGAAGGTCGAAGAAGCTCGCCACCCAGCCCAAAGCATGGGCTTTCCCGTTCTGTTGAAAGCTGTTGCCGGCGGCGGTGGGAAAGGCATGCGCTTGGTCACGAATGATGCCGAGTTTCCGGCAGCCTTCCGCGACGCTTCATCCGAAGCTATGAACTCCTTCGGCGACGCGCGTCTCTATCTCGAAAAATACTTGCACAAGCCGCGCCATGTGGAGATACAAATTCTCGCTGACGCTCACGGTCGTGTTGTCTCCCTTGGCGAACGTGAATGTTCCGTTCAGCGCCGCCATCAGAAGCTAATTGAAGAAGCGCCATCACCGATCATGACACCTGAGCTGCGTAAGAAAATAGGTGACGCGGCGGTCCGCTTGGCGCGCGCCGGAGGATATGTCAACGCGGGCACCGTCGAATTTCTAGTGGATGCGCGTCTCGATTTTTATTTCCTGGAAGTGAACGCGCGCTTGCAGGTCGAACATCCCGTCACCGAACAGGTCACCGGCCTCGATCTCGTCAAATTGCAAATCGCCATCGCTGCCGGACATCGGTTGCCTTTCGCGTGGGAAACTATCACTCCTCGCGGCCACGCCATGGAAGTCCGGTTGTACGCTGAGGATCCCGAAAATAATTTTTTTCCGTCGCCAGGCAAAATCCTCTCCCGGCACGCTCCGAGTGGCCCGGGCATTCGCATTGATGAGGGAGTCTATGAAGGCTGGACCGTTCCGAATGATTATGACCCACTTTTGAGCAAACTGATCGCTTGGGGAAATAGCCGCGAGGAGACTGTTGCGCGTCTTCGCCGCTCTCTCGAGGAGTACTCCATCACTGGAATCAAAACCAACGCCGGTCTTTTCCGCCGTATTCTCGCGGAGCCTGATTTTCTCCGTGGTGAAATTCACACTTGGTGGCTAGACGAACTGCTGGCTCGGCCCTTCTCCAGAGCTCCAGAGCTGGAGGCCAGCGCTATCGACGCCGCCGCTATTGGAGCGGGTACCTGGCAAGCTACCCAGGCTGCCGGGTCTGGTACCGATCGCTTCGCCGAGGAAACTTCATCTCGATGGAAAAATGAGGGGCGCCGCGATCAACTGGACCGCACCCCATGAAATTTGAGATCCGTCTTAATAGTCCGTCGGGGGAACACAAACGTCTCTTGCAGTTGGAAAAGGACAACGACCACTGGCGGGTTCTACTGGACGGGTTGCCCCAGGATGTTGACGTCGTCGAAATTGCCCCGCTTACTTTATCGGTTCTTCTTCACGGTGAAGTTTACGAAATTCGCTTGGCTCCATTTCCTGACGGTACGCTCAAAATCCAGGCTGGCCTCTATGAATTCACGGCTGAAGTCATTGATCCTCGCGCGTGGCGGGGTCGCCGCCACGGCCACGTAGAAGTCGAAGGTCGTCAGAAAATCGTTGCCCCTATGGCCGGCAAGGTCGTGCGTCTCCTGGTAGCGGCGGGAGATAAGGTCAACGCGGGTGAAGGGCTTTTAGTCGTAGAAGCTATGAAGATGCAGAATGAAATTTCATCGCCGAAGTCCGGCGTCGTCGAGCGCATACTCGTCAAAGAAGGCCAAGCGGTCAACGGTGGAGAAGTGCTTGCCTGGGTGGACTAGAATCCACTATATCAAATCGCGATTAGGGGACCGCCGGCTTTGAAGCGGCGTCCGTTTTCGCTGCTGTCGGTAATTTTCCAGCTGTTTCGATCACTTGCTGCGCCAAATAATTTGTAGAACGCGCTTCATCCCGCGCAATTGCAAGATACGCCGAACGCAGCAATTGCTCTTTGCGGTTGCGCAGCGTATCGCGAATGGTCTGTTGCACCTGGGGATCGGAGATTCCGCGCAGCCCGGGTGACTCACGCGTGATGAGCTTCAAGATGCGGAAGCCTTCTTTTAACTGGATAGGTTGGCTCACCTGTCCGGGTTTTAGGCTAAGCACTAACTTCTTTAGCGCCGGATCTGACTGATTCAGTGCAGATTCGGGCAAGTAACCCAGATCCCCGCCCGTCGCCGCCGAGTTCATATCTTCGGAATAGTCCATGGCAAGTTGAGCAAAATCCGCACCGCTGTTCAGCCGGTCCATCAGCATTTTTACTTTCCGCTGGGCCTCGGCTTCGTTTGTGGCATCGTCATTCTTGCGATTGCGTATTTGCGGCTCTTTGCGCGGCGTCACCACGATCTGCGCGATCCGGTACTGCGGCTCCGCGACGTTGAATTGCGCCTTGTTGGAGTTGTAAAAGTCGGCGACATCCTGGTCGGTAATCGAAATCTTCGCCACAACTTCGCGGTTCAGCAGCTTTTGAATTGAGAGCTGCCTTCGCAGATCGCGTTTCAGGTCGTCAACCGAAACTCCGCGGTCTTTCAATTGTCTCTGGAATTCGTCTTCCGTGAAGGGACTCTTTAGCTCGGTGAACTTGTCTTCCACTTCGCCGTCGCTGGCTTCAAGATTCAGTTTCTTGGCGCGCTCGATCAGAATTTCGTTGTTGATTAGTTCATCCAGGACATTTAGTTTCAGCGAGAGCGCTTCTTCCTGGGAGGGTGCCTGTCCTTCCGGGTTCACCCGCGTGCGATAATATTTCTCCACGTCATCGCGCTTGATCTCTTTTCCATTCACCACCGCCCACACATCCGCGGCATGTTGCGTCTGCTTATTGCAACCCACAACACCTGCAAGTAGCAGCGCCGTAACCGGCAGCACCGCGGCGTGCGCTATTTTCCGCAATGGGCAGTGAAAAAGGGGCGTTGAACGCCCCGTATAACACTGGTTCAGAAGAGTTAAGTTCAAGGTTGGATGCTCAGGCAGCTTTCTTCACGCGGCCTGCGCGGATGCACGCCGTGCAAACGCGCAAGTGCTTACTCACTCCAGCCACCACCGCGCGCACGCGCTTGATGTTCGGGTTCCACCGCCGCCGCCGAGTATTGTTAGCGTGGCTGATGACGTTTCCATAATGCGGCCCTTTGCCGCAGAGTTCACACTTCAATGCCATGGTCAGTCCTGCTTCTTAGAATGTTGGAACTAAGCTCTTTATTCTAACAGACACTTCCCAAGCAGCAAAGCACGACGATGATTTTCGGCTTATTTTTAGAGATTCGGTTCATTAAGACTGTTCCATGCCCTGAGGAAAAGTGCACGGGGCCTCGGACATCCTGCGTCTGGTACACAAACTGAGTAACTGCGCTGGCCGCGCGTCTCTCTCAGCCCCGCTACACGAAGTTTCGTATGGGCTTACTTGTTCCGCTGGATGGCTGAATACGGTACGCGTCCGTAGTTTTGAACCCGTGGGTCTTTTTTCAGGAGGATACTATGCAACATCAGGCGTTGAAAGAACTCTATGTTGATGAATTGAAAGATATCTATAACGCTGAACACCAAATACTCAAAGCTCTGCCCAAAATGGCCAAGGCCGCAACTTCTGATGAACTCCGCTCCGGATTTGAAGAGCATCTGGAGCAAACCAGAGGCCAGGTGCGGAGGCTTGAACAAATTTTTAGTGCGCTCGATGAGAAGCCTACAGGCAAGAAGTGCAAAGGCATGGAAGGACTCATCAGCGAAGGCCAGGAGATGATGAAGGAGGATTTTGAAGGGGAGGTAATGGATGCAGCTCTGATTTCCGCTGCTCAGCGGGTCGAGCATTACGAAATCGCGGCCTACGGCACCGTTCGCACTTGGGCGGAGATCCTGGGCAAGCAAGAAGCAGTTCAGCTCCTTGAGCAGACGCTCGATGAAGAAAAAGAAACTGACCAAAAACTGACCGATCTTGCTTCCGCGATAAACGTCCAGGCCGCCGAACAAGGATCGGAAGGCCGGGAAGAATCTGAGGAAGAAAAAGAGACCCCTCCGGCCCGCAAGAAAGCCAGGGCGGCCAGAGCTTAAGCGTCGGACGCCATCAGTAAATACTGATTAAGGAGAAGCAAGATGCCCGGAGAAGCAACGAAACGGCAACAAGAGAAGCCGCGTCGTGAGGAAATCAAACGCCTTCAGGAGACGGACGTAGATCCAGGCGGAGAAATCGGCAGCGACTCCACCGTCGAAACAGAAAATGACAGCTGCACTCGTCAACGCGATAACCGCTCGGTTGAAAGTCAGCAAGAACTGCCGCCTGGCAATAAGTAAATGAAGTGGGACAGCCGGGCTCGAGGCGGGCGGCTCTTGCGGCAGGATCTTTTCCGTAGACGCTCGTTTCGAGCCTGTTTCTTATAGGAATGATAGTCCATGAGTCCTATAATCGCCACGAGTCACAAAATTTTGCGCTGTCGCATTCACTATGGGGCTTAAAGAATATCGCAGCAAGCGTCACTTCGGAATTTCGCCGGAGCCTGCCGGTACCACCGCGCATAAAGCCAAGGGTCGTCCGCTTATCTTCGTCATTCAAAAACATCGCGCATCCCATCTTCATTACGATTTTCGCTTGGAGTACAACGGTAAGTTACTTTCCTGGGCCGTGCCCAAAGGCCCTTCCCTGGACCCTTCCGTGAAGCGCCTCGCTATGCGCGTTGAAGATCACCCCACCGAATATGCGTCTTTCGAAGGTACGATCCCTGAAGGAGAGTACGGTGGAGGCACGGTGATGGTGTGGGACAAAGGCACGTGGGAACCGGAACAGGAAGATGTGCCCGCCGCGCTGGCCAAGGGGGAGCTTAAATTTACGCTTCACGGCAAAAAGCTGAAGGGTTCATGGGTCCTAGTGCGGACTCATGGCGATGGTAGCGGTTCCAAGACTTCCTGGCTCCTGATCAAGCACAAAGATCAATTCGCTTCAAAAAAAGACATCACCGAGGAAATGCCTCGTTCGGTCATCAGCAAGCGACTCCTGGCGGAAATAGCCCGCGACGAGGGCGGAGATGTCCAGAAAGCAGCTACCAGTGATCCCTCACCCAAAGGACGTCGTCCCATGGCCGTTAAAAAATCCGGCACACGTTTGCGTGCCCCTCGGCAAAAATCGGCGTAAGAAACGTTCGAAGCTTGCGCGGCAAACCTTTGAGCACACGCATTCCATTCAGCGTTCGACCCATGCTGGCAGCTCTTGCGCACGAGCCTTTTGACAAGCCTAGATGGGTGTATGAAGAAAAATACGACGGCTATCGCATACTCGCATACAAAGAAGGTTCTAAAGCTCGTCTGCTCTCGAGAAACTCGATAGATCGTACCGCCAGATTCCCCGGTATCGCCGCAGCCATTTCAAAACTGACCCCCGCAACCCTTTTGCTCGATGGTGAAGCCGTAGTTTTTGACTCTAAGGGGGTCTCGCGTTTTCAGCTGCTGCAACAGGACCCCGCTGAAGCGACCTATGCAGTCTTTGATTGTTTGCATAACGACGGAAAAGATCTTCGAGCTCTACCTTTGTCTGCGCGACGCTCCGAGCTGGAAAAATCTTTACGGCCGGGCAAAGCACTCATGCTCTCTCAACGTCTCCCTGGCAACGGTTTTGAAGCATATCGAGTGGCAAAGAAAAAGAACTATGGAGGGCTTGTGGCGAAGGATAAATCTTCGCCCTATGTCGAGGGTCGCTCGAAGCTATGGTTGAAGGTCAAGGTGCATCTGGAAGACGAATTCGTAATCGGCGGGTTTACTAAACCCTCTGGATTGCGAAAATATTTCGGCGCCCTGTTGCTGGGCGTTTATGATCATTCGAAATTACGCTATGTCGGCAAGGTTGGAACGGGCTTCAGTGAAGAAACTCTATCGTCGCTGCATCGAAAGTTTGTGCCGCTTATCCGTAAGCAGTCACCTTTTGCTGATCCCGTTCCAGAGAAGGATATAACTTTTCTTGCGCCCCGGCTGGTTGTACAGATCGCGTATCAGGAATGGACCGCCGACAACAAGCTGCGTCAGCCCGTTTTCCTTGGGTTGCGCGACGACAAGGATCCCCGACAGGTTCATTTCCCGGAGCCCTCAGTATGAAAGCTCCAGCCTCCAGCAAAGCCGATACAAAACATCTTCCCGTCAAGATTTCTAATCCCGATAAAATATTCTGGCCGGACGAAGGTTATACAAAGTCCGATCTCGTTAATTTTTATAGCGCCATTTTTCCTAAACTTGCACCTTATGTGCGGGATCGCATCCTGTCTTTGGAGCGTTGCCCGGATGGCATGCAGGGGTCCTGCTTTTATCAAAAGCAAGCTCCGTCGGGATTGCCTCCGGGGACACGGACAATTCGTATCCCCCACGTTGGAGGATCTAAGTCGACTAATTACGTTGTCGGTGGTGCCTTGGCTACGCAGCTCGCCCTCGTTAACCTCGGTTGCATCGCGGTTCACGTCACGGGAAGCCGCGCGAGTGCACCTCGAAAGCCGGACTGGGTCAGTTTCGATATCGATCCGCAATCGGGAAAATTCGAAGACGCCGTGCGTGGAGCTCTGTACATCAAAGAGGCACTCGATAGTTTAAAGCTCAATTCTTTTCCGAAGACTTCCGGCAGCCGCGGAATGCACGTATTTGTCGCCATTCGCCTGGGACCCGATGTCGATGAGGTCTTATCTTTCGCGGAAAGCGTTGTCCAGCGCGTTGCCTCGGCATATCCCAAGGAATTGACCGTGGAGCATTCCATCGCCGCGCGTCGTGGCCGCATTTATTTGGACCCGTTCCGCAACGGCTTTGGTCAAACGGTTGTTGCACCCTATTCAGTGCGTCGGCGTCCCAAGGCGCCGTTTTCAATGCCCCTTGCTTGGCACGAAGTGCAACCCTCGCTGGATCCTTCAGATTTCAATATCGGCAATTTCAAACAGCGGCAAAAGCGCCCTGATCCTTGGAAGGAATTTTTCAACGCTAGACAATCGCTGAAAGATGCTATCCGCTTACTCAAAAAACTCTGATAGCACATGGTCGGTGGGCGGACCTTATCAGCGAAATAGAAAACTCATCCGCCGTTTTTTTACAACGGCTTCGGATGTGCCGCGAGCGCTTCACGGAAGTCCGTCAAATTCGTTTTGTCAATCACCGCCGTGCCGGTATCCACGAACGTCGGCAGCGGGGATACTGGTGCAGTTCTCCAATCCTTAAATTCGTGCACCGCGTCATGGTGCAGATCATCCAGGAACTTTAGTCCGTAATAACTCATAACGTACGGTTTCTGCGCAATGGTTGCCGCGATGGCTCCGTTGTTGATGAAGTCCAAAGTCTCCGGATCCTTATCGAAAGCCACGATGGGAATTTTTCCTGTCTGGTCCAGGCGATGCAGCGATTCCGCTGCGCCCGAACCGCCGGAAGCCTCCAGGCAAATGATCCCGTCGATTTTTTCCTTCTTCGTTAGCAATGCTGAAATCTGATCGTTGGCGCTGCGTGGGTCGCCCTTGTCATCCAAGGTGTCAGCGACCTTAATTCCGGGGAATTTCTTCAAAGCTTCATTTACGCCGCGCACCCGTTCGTCCAGGTTTAATTGACCAGGAATAGAAACGATAATCACGCGCCCCTGGCCTTTCAGAATTTCTCCGATGCGTTTGCCGCTTTCCATGCCAGCGCGAAAATTGTCCGTGCCTATAAATAGAACCCGCCGCGAACTGGGCGCATCGGCGTCCACGCAAATCACAGGAATACCCTGCGCAATCGCTCCATCGATCGCCTCTTTAAAGAGGCTGCCGCGCGCCGCGGAAATTAGTATGCCCGCGGGCTTCTGTGCCACAGCTTTCTGGAACGCGTCCAGTTCCTGCTCCGGTGAAAACGATTCGGGCCCCGTGAAGTCCACTTTCACGCCCAGCGCTTTCGCCGCGTCCTGGAAGCCGGCTTGCGCTTCTTGCCAGTAAGGCAGATTGATGTTTGCGGCAACGAAAATGTACCGCTCTTCTTTCTGATGGTAATCCGGCGCGCAGGAGGCTAGCGCGAACGTACAAGCCAAAATCGTTTGCAAAAAAAGTGCTGGGCGATGGTCTTTCATAGGATTTCTCCTTAGCAGGTACTCTTTGCTGATTGTGGGTTGGCGACCATGAACAACCCCGAACAAAAAATATCACTAAAAGCGGAATCGGCAGAGCCTATCACAAACTCCGTTCCAGTGGCAGTCGCCTACTTCGCGATTTGGGGCAGCACACTGCAGCGTAATCGAACCTGTGTGCTTAGCGGATCTCATCCAACGCGGCGGGAATTACGCAGAAAAGCGAACAGGGCAAAGATTGCAAAGTAGAACGCTGTGTTGACGCCGACAGCGATGCGGAGGAACCAACTGAAGGTCCCTGCAAGAGATCCCTGACTGTCCGGCATTACGAGTTCTGCAATCTTCAAGCCGGGAGAAAAAAGAATAACGATTGGAGTGGGAACACCCAGTTCATTGGGAACCGCGAAAGCCAGTGCCAGGAATCCTGCGATCAGGCTAAAAACAGCTAGCAATACGGCACGCGACACCGTGAGCTTCGACATTGCTTCTGAGTCTAGCAAATCCGAGCAAGTGAACGGGGCCGTCCGTCATCCATCCGTCGTGCACTGATAAAGCGTACCTCGCGACCTTACTTTTTTGCCGGGGCGGCCTGGAGGCCTTCGATGACGATAGCCTTGGAGCCGCCGCGATCGTAAACTTTGCCTTTCGCCTGGACCCGCCCGCCCGCGAATTCCAGCAACCGCGCGTTCTGGCCTGTTGCCGGCATGGCGTCCGAGATAGGCCAATAAATTACTTTGTCATCACCCAGAATCACCAGCTGCGAGCCAGCTGTTGCGCAGGACAGTGCACATTCGCGGCTAATTGGTTTATCCAGGCTTTTCGTGAAGGCGCAGGAGGAATCCAGGACGTAGCCTTCCACCGTGCTGGATTTTTGCTGCGCGATAAGCAGGAATCCAGACACCCCTCCGGCCATAATCACCACCGCGCTGAGCACGACGGTTCGTGAAATCCAAATTTTTCCTAAGCGCATTTTTGGTTTTTCCTCATTTTCGGAACCAAAGCCTACTGCCGCCTGAGTCGAGTAAGTGTATCGCTGCTATCGAGACTCCTCGAACTTTCCGGACCAGGCACGGACCCGCGCCAGCAATTTTCCAAATTGTCGGCGGTCTTCATCACGCACCGCTGTAATTTTCAATCCCAGTCCGCGGCCGGGCTTCACGTGTTGTATAACGGCCTCTGCTCTGATCTTACCTTCCTCGACAATAAATTGAAGCTTCGTGGCCCCGCCGACCCTCCTGGGCTTCGGGGTCTCGATGAACAGTCCGCCCACACCGATATCCTGAACACGCGAAAAATCCTTCTGGCCTTCACATGCCCAATAGACCCATAAGCCCCGCGGTGTCTCCACCCGCGAGCTCATCCTCCGGTTATAGAGAGGTTCCTGCACCAGAGCTGTCCCTGAGAACCATGGACTTTCCGGCTAGGTTTCACTATTCAACACCAGCCGAGCATGAACTTCAAGTCCGGAAGAAATAATAAAAGCATTCCGCCGCGTGCTTTACCATGGCCCGGCACAACCCTATTTAGGGGGGAGGAAATTCTGAGGTGAGCCTGAAGCCCACAATCTAAGCCGCGATGTAAGCATCGTTGCGGTCGCCAGAAGCATCCATTTACAGGTCTTGGTCAGGGTTCTCGTTGGCAAAATAAAGCCCGGAAATGCACAGATTTACCTGTTTTGCACAGTTTGGCCGGGGAAAACCTAAAAAAGATTCTTGACGGGGTTGACGAATAAAGGGAATACGGTATACTTACAAATGGCTCGGGGTAGCAGAGCCATGCGGGGCAATCACAGTCGGGTCGAAGTGACCGTAGAACGGTCGTTCCTGAAGTAGATCCTAAGTGAGGTTCTTTACGAACACCGGATAGAACGAGGTCGAGCATCGCGCAAAGTTGCCAGGAATTGGCAACCGTGCCCGGCGCTCGACGCCGGGTTTTTTATTTGCAGAAGTGAATGAGAGGTCAGCGATAAACGTGAGGAGGTTCCGCAAGGACACTTCGAGCGCCAGTCGCCAAGCCGCTCAAACAGCAAGCAAAGCTTCAGCGGAATGCTGAAGACCCTGACGGGATCAGGGATAGAGTTCTTTGACAACAGAAAGGCTGGCAAGTTCACGGCGAAGATCCTGTGTTCTTCTGGAGGTGTGATTGCGCAAGCGAGCAGGCTAAAAGAAGACTCGGGGAATGATGCTGTGAACAATTACAAGTTCTGCTCGAGTTGAGCATAACTGTGGAAGAAAAGGCGGACTTTCCAATTGCTTGAGTAACGTAGAGACGAAAGCCTGTTTTCAGAATTCAAACGACCTTACCCAGGTCCGGAGAGCTGGATGCAAGGATGTATGGAGCTACGCGAATCAAGACGTGGAAGCTGAACTTCTTTAGGGAAGCAGGCGGAGACGGATTGGGTAAGTTTTATGATTAAGCTACTAAGGGCGTACGGTGAATGCCTTGGCGCCAGAAGGCGAAGAAGGACGTGGCAAGCTGCGATAAGCCTCGGGGAGCCGCAAGCAGGCTTTGATCCGAGGATCTCCGAATGGGGAAA
>Ga0209011_1000068_pt1 | contig 64899 bp, 49 predicted proteins | sample BlaSpr_A8_OM1_M3_FD_187986 | JGI IMG/M metagenome (GOLD analysis project Ga0209011, IMG submission 187986) | Forest soil microbial communities from Thunder Bay, Ontario, Canada - Black Spruce, Ontario site 2_A8_OM1_M3 (SPAdes) (version 2) | ecosystem: Environmental > Terrestrial > Soil > Boreal...
CCCCTCACCCTAGCCCTCTCCCCAAAGGGGAGAGGGGAGTACAGCGAGGGCAGGCGATTGTCCTGATCGCGATCTGCCTCGCCGTGGTAGTCGGCATGGCCGCGCTCGCCATCGACGGATCGCGCGCGTACGCGCTGCGCAGGGACCTCCAGGAAGCAGTCGATGCGGCGGCTCTGGCCGCGGCTGACAGCCTGCAGCAGACCGGCAACTACGTCACTGCTGAGCAGGCGGCGTCCGCGAACTTCGGCACCAACATGCGGCTCTATGCGAGCCCCTTCTGCTCACCCGGCTATGCATCGCCTGGTGCGTCGCCGGCGACCGTCTCCTGCACCTATGCCGACGGTACGGTGTTGACTCAGGTCGTTTCGGCGCTGGGACCTCAGGGCAGCCAGTTCGCGATCAGCGCAAAGCAGTCGCTGCCCCTGCAGTTTGGACGCATCCTGACCAACGGGGCCACTCCGCAGCTCTCTGCCGCAGGCTCGTCGGGCGTCAACAACCTCCTCTTCAGTCCAACTCTGGCTGCGCTCAACGGGGCAGGGTGCGGGGGAACTCCGGGGATCGCGATCACTATCAATTCAGGCGGCACCTTGAACGTGGTCGGCGACGTGGTCTCGAACGGAGTGATGTCGGCAATGAGCACAACCCAGGTTGCCGGGGACGTCTACGCCCGCTGCCAGGCCTTGATCACGAACGTCACCAACACCTGCTACCCGAGTGGGGCGCCACAGCCGTGCACTTTTCCAGACGTCGGGGGAGCCAGTCGTCCGGGTTACCGGTTTGCCGACCCGAACTTCCCGGTCCCGCCGCTCGCCGGCGGCGGCCAGGCAGCACCTGGCAACAACGTGGAGCTTTCGCCTGGAGCGTACGCGGCGAATGCTTCGATCGCGTCAGGCAAGTGCTATTTCCTTGCGGCCGGCGTCTACAGGTGGCAGAGCGGCTACACCAGCAATGGCGGCTTCGTCAGCAACGAGCTCAAGCCACCAGACGAAGCCGTCACCACCGACAACACCGAAACCGCGAGCAACCAGTTTTGGAACACCAATGGCCTCCGCTGCGCCGGTGCGTTCACGTGGACGCCGACCGGCAGCGGCGGTGGGGACGTAGGCACGTGGGGAGTCGAGCTGACGTCAGTGAGGAATGACTGGCACGCCGGGATGAGCTACCAGCGCGAGAGCGCGCCTTCCCGCTGTAGATCGATCAGCAACATCAAGTCAAACCAGTGGGTCAATCTCACTATCACCAACGTGCCAGGAGCGCAGTCCTACAACGTCTACACGTCCTCCAGCGGTTGCTCCGGCCCGTTCGGTCTGGTCTACAACCTGCCGGCGAGCGGCAATCCGCAGAACACCGACACCAGTGGCTGCGCCACCCCCGGCTCCGGCACCTGCTCGCTTGGTACTACAACGCTGACAGCGCCCGCCATCGTGCTCCCACTCGTGCCATCGCCGAACGCGTTTGCCCCGCCCGGCACGAGCGGCGCCTATCCACCCGACCGAGAGACTGCGCCACTGCAGTTTGGACTCCCCAACCAGAACGCCAGCCGGGCCAACCCACCGGCCGGCGATCGAGCTAACGAGAACTTGTGCATGACCACCGCAGCCGCGTTTACGCTGTGCCCGGGGCCGATCACCCCGGGTGCTGTTGCGTTCACCTTTCCGAGTGGCTCCTGCCTGAACAACACGAACTCCGGCGACACTTTTGTTTTCAGCGGCTACCAGTACAACTGGATAGTCCTGCACCAACCTCCGGGGAGCGCGTGCTCGAACTATTTGGGCGCGGCCGGCAACACCGCGTATATAGGTCTTGTCTACACGCCCTCCGCAACCATCACCGTGCCAGTCGCGGCAGGGTTTCGCTCGAGGGCGACAGGCGGCTTGATCGCCGACAAGCTCAACTTCACAGGATCGCTTCCCTCGATAGTGGGGAGCTCGAGCTATATGCCGAGTCCGCCCGCGGCGCGACTCATCGGTTAAGCAGGCGCGGCCGAATACCTTGCGCAGAATGGCCGCGACAGATCGGCATCCCAGAGCGTATAAGTGGCGATGCTGCAACTGACGCGTCGGGAGAAGGAGCTGGCCGGCCTCGTGTCGAAAGGCTTGACCAACCGCGAGATCGCTGCTCGCCTGTTCATCTCCGAGCGCACAGCTGAGCGGCACCTGGAAAACATCCGGACCAAACTTGGCTTCACCACCCGCTCGCAGGTGGCGGCGTGGGCGGCGACCTACGGAGAGCCCCGCTCCGGCGGGAGCTTGCCTGGAGGGGCCTTGCCAGCTCCGGCGAGCAGTTTCGTGGGCAGGTCGCGCGAGATCCGAGAGCTCCGCCGCCTTTTGAAGGGAGATCGCTTGGTCACGCTCGTGGGACCTGGTGGGATCGGCAAGACGCGGCTGGCTCTCGCAGTGGCACAAGCGCTGCCAGCGTTTTGGACATCGGTGATCGATCTTTCCACGACGGACGACTCCGAACGCGTCCTCTGGGCCCTGGCCGCCGGGCTCGAGGTCGGCGCCGCAACCGACGTGTGGGCCGCAGTCGAAAGAGCGCTCAACCGACGCCCGCATCTGGTAGTCCTCGATTGCTGCGAACACGTCGTGGCCGAGGCCGCCGACCTCGCCGAACGTCTGCTCCGAGTTTCTAGTGCCCCCATCCTGGTCACCTCGCGTGAACCTCTACGTGTGGCCTCGGAGAAGACCTTTCAGGTCCCACCGCTCGCTCCCCAAGAGGCGATGCTTCTCTTTCGCGAGCGGGCGCACGGCGACCTTGCCGATGTAGAACTGGTCGCGGAGGTCTGCCGGCGGCTGGACAACATGCCGCTCGCAGTCGAGCTGGCCGCTGCCCTAACTCGCGTCATGTCGGTAGCGGCAATCGCGTCGGGGCTCGACGATGCTCTTGGATTGCTGTCGGTGGGCAGCAGGACAGCTCCCGCCCGCCAGCAAAGCCTCACCGCCAGCATGGCCTGGAGCCACGATCAGCTGACCTCCGAGGAGCGCATCTGCTTTCGGCGACTTGCCGTTTTTCCCGGCAGCTTCGGTCTGGCGCTTGCCGCCCACGTTGCGGACGTGTCCGAAGCTGTCGTTCTGGGCCTTGTCGAGCGCTCTCTGTTAGCCCGCAATGGCACCGATGCGTACAGATTCCTGGATACAGTTCGCCAGTTTGCGGCAGACCAACTGGCCAGCAGCGGCGAGGTTGAACAGGCCAAGGAAAGACTGAGGGCGGCCTATTGCGACCTCGTCGAGTCTGTCGCCGAGGACGTGATGGAAGCCACGCATGAAGGCTTGTGGGCCCTGATTCGAGAGCTGGACGCGGCTCGCATGGTCCTGGACCGATTGGAAATTGATGATCCCGCGCGCTTCGTTCGCGTGGCTGCGCTGACGGCTCGGGCTGCTCACTATGACTCCCGCTACCGAGAGGGCCTGGAGCTCGCTCGGCGCGCAGCAGGTGTGGCGACCGATTCGCCCGACCCGGACCGCGCCCTGGCCAACCTGGCCCTCGGATGGCTGGCCAACACAACCGGGCATCATGACGAGGCCGCCGATGCGGCGGCTGTCGCGCTGGAGATATACGAGCGAGAGCATGACCTCCGCGGGATAGGACGCGCGCTGGAGGTAGCTCAGTGGGTCGAGACCCTTCGTGGAAATCTGGGGCTGGCCCGACGCTACCTCGAGCGTGCAATCAGCCTCGACGAGAAGCTGCGGACACCGTTCATCGGCCGGCGGCTCAACTTCCTGGCGTGCTTAGAGGTCGCCGCCGGTGAGTTCGAGGCGGCCGAGGCTCACGCCCGGCGTTCGGTTGAGGTTTGCCAGGAAGCGGGCCAGCTGGACAGTTCGAACGCGGCCCGTGACACGGTGGCATGGGCGCTGGCCGGCCAGGGCCGCTTCGAAGATGCGCAGCGATGGTCGCAAGAGGCGTTGCGAGCGCAGATCGCTGTGGGTGGGGGACGGCAGGACTCCGACATGTTTCGGACAGCAACGGTGATTGCGCTCGGGCTCGGCCGCTACAAACGGGCGGCGACTATGGCGGCGGCCGCTGAAGTTCTCACGGAGGAGCTCGCCTTAGCAGGCACCCTAATCCCTATCCTCGCAGAGGGAGTCGCGAAAGCACTCGCGCTCACGGGGCCAGAGGCCGAGCGCGCTATTGAGCGCGGTAGGCGAATGTCATATTTCGAGGCGCTCGAGTTTGCCGCCCGCGAACAGAACGAATAGGAAGAGAACCGCCCTTGCACGAGGCGGTCCTCCTCCTTGTGAAGTCAGCGTCGGGTTCCCGAACAGGAAGCCGGCTCCGGTTGGTCGATTCTCGGAGAGCCACCGACAGGCACACCCGGGAACATTCCGTACGAGTGGGTCATGATCGAGCCGGTGTTCATGGCGTTCCCCACTTCACCGGGGAGCTCGATGAATGTCTGCCCTGCCGTGAATCTGGTGGCCGTGCACTCGTCACCGTGCACGACAGTAAGGGTCACCTCGCCTTGCTCTATGACGACTATCGCACCCCCAGGATGTGAGTGCCAGCCAGAGGAGCCGCCGGGCTTAGTGAAGATCTCGAGGGTGACAACCTGCAAACCCTGTTCGGTGGGAATCCTTCCCTGATTCATTACGGTGCCTCGGGCCAGGACAGTGAATGTCTGGTCAACTGCCGGTGTCGCTGCGCCCGGGACCGCGTTGACGGCCACGAACAGTCCCACAAATCCCAACGTCATGAGTCCGAGCTGAACGCGTCGTCTCGCAAAGTGCTTCATTCGCGGCTTCCTCTTCTCGAATAAGAACCGAAGTCATTCGCCAGTTGGCGTGAGAGGAAGTTAGATCCGATTTAACGGCGCGGCATCCGTAGGAGTACCCATGTTTCGACTCAATTTGGAGAATGCGCCCGAGATGGGCGCGCGAACTCAGCTAAGCGGTCGGGGCTTCGGACTCCTTGGGCGCGTCGAAACTTGCCAGCTTTGCCTCGATCGCCTGCGCGGCCTTGTTGTCGTCCAGCTCTTCGTAGCGCTGCGCCGCACCTTTCCAAGCCGCCTTCGCGTCATCGATCCTGCCGAGACCCCAGAATGCCTCGCCTCTCATGGTCAGCGCTTCGGCGCGCGCGCGAGTGCTGTCAGCCGGAAGCAGTGCGAGCGTGGTCTCAACGAGTCGAAGCACTTCCTCGAACGCTCCCACCGCCAATGCATTCTTGGCTCCCTGGGAGACGTAAGAGGCTGTCCGCGCCGGGTCGGCTGAGGTTCCCGCCTGGTAGAGGTGATGACCGATCTCACCAGCTCGCTCGTTCGCGCTCTTGCCATAGACGCGCTCGAGGGTGTCGGCCACTGCAAGGTGGTACGCCTGCAGGCGCGGCAACGGCACTGCCCCAAGCACTCTTTGTCGAACGAGGTCGTGAGCGAAACGGTATTTGTCCGGACCTGATGCGGTCAGGAAGCGGCCGCGCGTGGCCTCTTCGAGCGCGTCACGGAGCTCGTGACCAGAGAGCTCACCGAACGCCTCGAGCAGTGCGATATCGAAATCACGCCCGACTATCGCCGCTGCAATGAGCATTCGCTGCGCGGGTTCGCTCAATCGCTCGATCCGGCGTCCGATCAGGCCGCGCACGCTCTGGGCGAGCTCGAGGTCTTCTTCGGAGAAGCTGGCCTGACTTCTCGCGGACCCGCCAAGCATGCTTTCGGATTCCGCCATGTACAGGGACGAGTGCTCGACGAAAAGCGGGTTGCCATCAGTCGCTGCCTGAATGCCCATGAGCTGCAGGGGTGACAGGGGTGTTTCGGACATGCCTGCCACGATCTTCTCGATAGAGGCGTCGGAAAGCTTGGGGAGCGCGATGCGCTGCGCGCGGCGACGCCGCAGCAATCGTGAGAGCACGGTGCCAAAGGGTCGCGCCGAGTCGAGCTCGCTGTCCCAGTACGTGCCGATGACGACCATGTGGCTGCCGCCGACCCGCTCCGCAAGGTCGCGGAGGAGAAGGACGCTTGCATCGTCGGCCCACTGCAGGTCGTCGAGGACGAGGAGCAGAGGCTTCGTGCCGCGAACGTCGGACAGGAAGTCGAAAATGGAGTGGAACAGCTGCTCGCGGAGCTTGTCGGCAGGGATCTCGGTGGGGAGCGCCATGCTTCTCACCTTCTGCCTCAAGTTCGGCACCAGGTGAGAGATCAGCGGACCGTTGTCTTTGGCCGCCTCCTGCAGGACCCTGGTCGTCGATCCCGCAACCGCGGCGGCAAGGATCTCGCGGAAGGGCGCGTATGGCGTGCTGCCTTCTTCGGCGCAGCGACCGCTGAGGACCAGCCAGCCTTTGCTCGTCGCCTCACCCGCGACCTCTGAGGCCAGACGAGAAGCGCCCATGCCGGGAGGACCGGCCAGGAACAGCATCCCGCCGGCACCGGTCATCGCCCTGTCGAGAATCATCCGGATGTCGAGGAGCTCCTGATCGCGGTCGACGAAGCCGTCGCCGGTGGGCAGCGTGCGATGAACTTCCTTGACCTCGCCCGGCGTGACCTGGTGCAGCCGCCACCGGTCGGGGAAGCCTTTCAGCTTGAAGCGCCCGCGAACCGTGAATTGCATTTCGGCCATCGGCCCGACGAGCTGGCGAACGACTTCCGAGACGAGCACCTCGCCGCCCCTGGCCTTACCCGCGACTCGGGCCGCAACGTTGACGGCGGCGCCGAAGATGTCGCCCCCCTCCTCCACGACCTCGCCCGTGTTGAGGCCGATCCGGATCCTGATCTTTCGCTCTGGGTTCTGCTTGCTGTACTCGCCGATGGCGCGCTGAATGTCGAGCGCGCATTCGACGCCGTGCCGCACCGAGCCGAAGCTGATCATGAAGCCGTCGCCGAGGCCTTTTATCCTGCGGCCGGCATGCTCCGCCACCTTCTCGTCGATGATCGACTCGTAGGCCTTCATGATCTCGTGAGATTCCGTGAAGCCCCGCTGGGAGAGCATCCGAGTCGAGTCCTCGACGTCGGTGAACATGATGGTCACGGTGCCTTCGGTCTGACCGACGGCAAGGCTGCCGATGATCGTCTCGACAGTGAGGGGCGCGGCGGCGTTGACCGGCATGCCGAGGCCCTCCGCGACCGCCCGCAACAGGTCCTGCGAGGCTTTGAAGCCTGCCTCCCCCTGCGGGTAGCGCACCGTCTGCAGCAATCCGGCATCTACCGCCTGGCGAAGCTCGCGCCCCCCCGATTCCTTGGAGATGTGGTGCTCGGCGGCGTAGTCGCTTCCCTTCAGCTCCGCGCCCTCGAAGGCCTCGGTGATGGCGGGGGCGAGGCGCAGGTTGAGGCCGCGGCGGGAGACCAGGCTTTCCATCACGGCCAGGATGCGGCGCGATGCGCCGGCGGGCCGGTTGTCGCCTTCGGCCGCGCGAACCGTCGGCAGCATGCCGATATAACCGCTGTTAGCGGCGGCCAGGTTGCCGAGCGCAGTGGTGGCGCGAGCCATCGCTGTCGCCGCCTCGAGCGCCTGGCTGGCGTGGAGCGACGATCCGAAGCCGGGCGGCGGGGTCGTGAACTCTGCCTGTGGCATCTGGCCGGCGGGCTGGACGGCGTATTGCATGGGTGGCTGAGCGGGGTACTGCACGGGTGGCGGGACAGGGCCTCCCGGAGCCGGCGCAGCAGGCGGCGCGGACGGAGCAAGGGCGGCGGATGCGACTGGGGGAGCTTCCGCGGGCGTTCCCGGCGCCGCAGCCTGCAGGTCGGCGACTGCCGAGCGTGCGGCGTCGATGAGCTTGCGCATCTCTTCTTGCATCTCGGGGGTCGAAGCCATGGTGCTGGTCTGAGACGACTGGCTGGACTGAACCGAGTGCGTCTGCTGCTGCCTGGTGTCGCTGGGTCGGTCGGAGCTGAACGGAACGACGACCACCTGCCGGACGATGTTCTCGCCGCCGCCCCGTTGCCCGCTCATCAGGGGGTCCTTGACGACAGGCATCATGCTGTCGGACCCGGCCGGGACGAAGCGCGACTTGACCGGGTCGAACAGATCCTGGTTGACCTGGACCCCGTAGAAAGCGGCCTTGTCCAATGACGTTGGGACGTAGCCGGTGGCGTTGTACTCGAGTCGAAGGTCGGTGCCCATCCCGAGCAGGAAGATGTCGCGCAGGATCGCGCCGTTGGCGTCATAGCCGACCACCTCGGCGATCTGGGCGACCTTGCGACGGCCGTCAGGCATGCGGGCCTGATGGACTATCAGGTTGACCGCAGAAGCGATCTGCGCACGGACTGCCTCGAATGGGATGTCGATCGAGGCCATCATCACCATCGTCTCGAGACGCGACAGCGCGTCGCGCGCGGAGTTGGAGTGGATGGTCGACATGCTTCCGTCATGGCCGGTGTTCATGGCCTGGAGCATGTCGAGGGCCTCGGAACCGCGAACCTCACCGACGAGGATGCGGTCCGGACGCATTCGAAGGCTGTTGCGCAGGAGCTGGCGGATGGTCAGCTCTCCCTTGCCTTCGACGTTGGCCGGCCGGTGCTCGAGGGCGATGACGTGCGGGTGGTCGATCTGCAGCTCGGCGGCGTCTTCGATGGTGATCACGCGCTGGTTGTGCGGGATGAACCGCGCGATCACGTTCAGCGTCGTCGTCTTGCCGGAACCGGTGCCACCGGAGACCAGGATGTTCATACGGCCGAGCACGGCGGCCTGCAGGAACTCGGCCATGGCGGGGCTGAGGCTGCCTTCGCGAGTCAGGTCCTCCATACCGAGGACCGCGTCCTTGAACTTGCGGATGGTCAGCGCGGCGCCGTGGATGGCGGCGGGCCGGATGATGGCGTTGACACGGCTGCCGTCCGGCAGGCGCGCGTCGACCATCGGGTTCAGGCCGTCGATGTGGCGGCCGGTCGTCGCCACCATGCGCCGGATCGTCTCGAGAAGCTGGTTCTCGTCCTCGAAGCGGACATCCGCCTTCGTGAGGACGCCACGCCGCTCGATGAAGACCTGGTCCGGACCGTTGACCATGATCTCGCTCACCGACCGGTCGTGGAGAAGTGCATCGAGCGGTCCGTACCCGACCGCGGCGCGCAGGATGATGTCCGCGAGGGCCGACTTTTCCTGTGAGGTGAGGATGATCCCGTCCTCGGACAGGAAGCGATCGAGGTGAGAGCGCACCGAACGCGAGAAGGCGAGGGTGTCGCCGGTGGTCAGCCCGACATCACGGATCAGCGCCAGCCGGTCGCGGAAGTCGTTGGCGAGCTTGCTCAGGTCGCGTCCCTGCCGCGCCGCGGCCTCCAGGACGTCGGAGCGGCGACGCTGCGGAGCCAAAGCCGGTGTCGTGGGCGCCCACATGTCGACGAACTGCATCTCGAGCAGCGCGGGCGATGAAGCGACGGCCGGGATGACCCGCTGGCGTTCGGTCAGGCGGATCTTGAGCGCGACACCTTCTCCATCAGGCTGCTGCCCGGGGTCGATGTAGGCAGCGATCCACTCTCCGTCGCGGAAGCGAAGGATCGCCTTGCGGGCTTGGCTCCTGTCACCAGGGTCCGGCTCGAGGTTCGGATCGTCGACGGAGCCGAAGACCACGTACTTGATGTCGCGCGCGGGGATCCAGCGTGGGCGTTCTGCGTCTGGAGGGTTGAAGATCGGGAAGCCGTCGGGGCTGAGCCTCCGAGCGTCGGAATCACCGTCCTCGAGCCCACCGTCGAGGCGGTGGACCGCGACCTTGACGCGAGGCGGCCGCGAAGGCGTGCCGTTGGAACCCTGCGCGCTCACGGCCAGGGAAGTACCGGCAGGCGTGCCTTCAGGCGTCTCGGGCGAGGTGGTGATGACCTCGCTCACGGCATGGTCTCCGAGGGCGTGTTCACGGCGGGCTTCATGGATGCTAGCACTGGGTTAACAGCCCTCCATCCACTTATGGGTGCCATTTGTCAACTGAACCTTTCAGGTGGCCTGCGGCGGTCCAAAATCCACTTGGAACCAGGCATTCGCTTGGCGACTCCCTTGACTTCGGCGGCGCGGGAGGCGAGCGCCGCGGCGCTGGTATAGCGGCCGGGTTCTGCGATCACGATCCCTATCGACACCGAGACGAGCGGCGTGCGCAGGCTGTTGCCGTTGCGCTCTTCGGACTCGATCCAGCCCCGCTCCCGGTCCGGCGCGTCGTAAAGCGCAGGCATGGCGTCGTCGAAACGCTTGGTGATCTCGGCGGCGATCGACTCAGCCAGGTTCGGGTCGGTGAGGATGACGAAATCGTCGCCACCCACGTGACCGGCAAAGTGCCGCGCTGAGTAGTTGGTTTCGAGGACCTCGAGGATGATCGTTGCAAGCGTCTTGATCACGTCGTCGCCGCGCAAGAACCCGTAGTGGTCGTTGTAGCTCTTGAACGCGTCGATGTCGGGATAGAGGCAGGCGAAACGCTCGCCGTTGGCCAGGCGAAGAGCCATCTCGCGCAGGATGTCGCTGTTTCCGCTCATGCCAGTCAGCGGATTGAGGTCACGGGTCGTCGTGGAGCGGCTCATCACCGCGCGAAGGCGCGCCACGAGCTCTTCGGGGATGAACGGCTTGGTCACGTAATCGTCGGCCCCGGCGAGAAGGTGCTCGACCTTGTCCTTTAATGAGCTGCGGACTGTCAGGAACACTATCGGGATCAGCCGCGTCCGGAAGTCGGCGCGAATCTCGGCCAGGATCTGATCACCGGTAGTGTCGCCGAGCATGAGGTCGAGCACGATGATGTCGGGCCGCCATTCCACCGCTGCGCTGTGCGCGGAGTGTCCGTTGTCGACCGGCACGCACTCGAATCCAGCCCGCTCGAGGACACGCCTGACGAGTCGCAGCATCTGCTCGTCGTCATCTACCACCAGGACTATCTCGCGATGGGTCAGGGGAGCTCGCGGGGGCGTCTCCTTCTCGGACCCTGCCTTCCTCGCTACGTTCACGCCGTGCTCGCGGGAGGAGATTCCTCCGCTACTGCCGAAGGCTCGGGAGTGTGCAGCAGCCGCCGGCGGAGCTTGTCGGTCAGGACGATGGCGCGCTCCGCTGCCGTACGGACCTCGACGATGTCGGCCTTGACGGCTTCCGGATCGTCCGTCTCCTGGGCGATGAGCTCGCTGTAGTTGACTATCACCGCGAGCAGGTTGCGAAAGTCGTGGATCAGGACGCGGTCGGCCTGCTCCGAGTTTTCATCTTCGGTGCTCACAGATGTTTCACCAGACGCCACTTGTTGACCTCGCCGTCGCGCTGGTAGATGAGCTCGTCGAGCAGCCAGCGAGCCATCGGGAGTCCGCGGCCCGATTCGCTAGTGGCTCCCGGCATTTCGCGCGTCGCGAAGTCGAGGACCGCAGGTCCTCGATCGATGAACGACGCTCGCACGGTGTCGTGGTCGAGCCGAAGGTCGTATTCGACTGGGGGGTCCACGTGATTGGGGCGCCCGTGGGTGAGCACATTGGCGCCGATCTCTGCCAGCGCGATCTCGAAGTGCATGACGTTGGTGTCGTCCGGCTTTCGACCGGCCGCGTCACGCAGGAGCTTGACGGACTCATGCAGCCTTTCCAATCCTTCATCAAGGTCGCTGAACGTGGCATGGAACTCAAAGGGCTCCGCACGGGTCCCCACGATCAGAACCCAGTGAGGGCTTCCTCGACAGTGGAGAAGTACGGGAACACACGATCCAGGGTCGTGAGCTCGAGCACCACTCGTACCTGCTGGTTGGGCGCGGCGAGCCGCAGGTCGCCCTGCGAGCTCCGGATCTGCTTCAGGGCAGCGATCACCGAGCCCAGGCCAGTGCTGTCGACGAAGCTCACGCCCTCCATGTCGAGAACGACCTTGGACGGGCCGCCCTTGAGGGCTTCGCTGATCGCTTCCTTTAATGTCGGGGCCCCAGCCACGTCGAGGCGCCCGGTCGGCGCGACGACTGTCACTCCGTTGTTGGCCTGGCGGCTCTGGATCTCAAGGGTCATCTGGTTTGTCCCACCACGGGCATGACTATATGCCACGGAGTCTTGAGTTGAGCCTCTTACACTGCTCGGCGTGAACTCGATTGCCGGGGGCCAGAGGCTGCTGATCGTCGATGACGAGGAGGCACTGGCCAAAGTCATGGCGCGAACTCTGCGCAGCCGTGGCTACGAATCGGACATCGCGCTTACCGCTGCCCAGGCTAGACAGCTGCTCGAAGCCAATCTCTACGCGCTGGCCCTGCTCGATGTGCGACTGCCGGACGAGTCAGGCTACGGGCTGCTCCAGGAGCTGCGGACGACGCGTCCGGACACGGCGGTGCTGATGATCTCGGGCGTCGACGACCCCGAGCTCGGCAAGGCCGCACTCGAGCACGGCGCGTTCGCCTACCTGGTGAAGCCTGTGGGTGCGACACAGCTCTACCTGAGTGTCGTCAACGCGCTGCAGCGGCGCGCGCTCGAGCTGGACCATCGCGGCACGCTGCAGCGGCTGGAGGGGATGCTCGATGAGAGGGCCGATCAGATGCGACGCGCCATCGAGCTTCAAGCGGGAATGCTGCCGCACTCGCCGTTGAAGGGCGATGGTTTCGAGCTGGCCGCCCAGTTCTTCGCCTCCAAGGAGATCAGCGGCGACTTCTTTGACTGGTACTTCCAGGACTCGGGTCAGCTGGTCGTGACGCTGGGAGATGTGATGGGCAAGGGGTTGCCTGCGGCGTTGATGATGGCGACGGCGCGGGCGGCGCTGCGAGGTTCGGCGGGCATGCAAGAGCTCGACGAGGGCGTCACGCGCGCCGGCGATGTGATGGCCGCGGCACTTGCGGTGAACCATGCGTACGTGACCGTGTTCCACTCGGTGTACGAGCCGCGCACCGGCGAGCTGCGCTATGTCGATGCGGGGCACGGGCACGCGCGGCTGGTGCGGGGCATGACGGGGCAGGAGCTGCTGCCCATGCGCAGCGCGCCGATCGGCATCTTTCCCGACACGCAGTTCGTGGTTGGGACAGTGACGCTCAACCCAGGTGACTCGCTGGTTGTCTTCTCCGATGGGTTGCTCGATCTGCGACCCGACCTCGCGACCAAGGAGGTTCAGATTCCGTACGACGCGCGACAGGCGGGGAGCGCGAGTGAGATGGTCGACATCTTGGCCCGCGGGTCGAAGAACCGCGACCTGTTCGACGACGTGACGGTGCTGGCGCTGCGGCGGGTGTAGGGGGTCGGGGCGGGGTTGGGATAGGAATTACCCGCGGGGGCATGCACTCGCGGCTTTGCTCCAAGTCTCAAACCCGCGGGGGCATGCACTCGCGGCTAATCGGTCTTTACAGGCTGCATTGTTTTGATCAATCAGTACCTTTCATCCTTCGTGCATGGGACGGACCGCACTTGTGCCCCCCGAGCTCATGGCCGGTCCGTTCACCCTCTCAGACGCACTCCGAGTAGGACTCGATCGATGGCATCTCGAAGGCAAAAGCTGGCGCCGGATGGGGCCAAACATTTACGTCTGGGCCGGCCTACCCGACAGTCCTGAACTCAAGCTCAAGGCAGCTCTTCGGCGTCTGCCGGCGGCGGCCGTCTTCTCAGGTCTCACCGCCGCGTGGCTTCATGGCCTCGACGTCGAGGCGTGTGAACCGATCGAGGTCACGATTCCGAAAGGCATTGGCGTCTGGGCCCGTAGTGGATTGATGGTTCGACGCGCGTCTCATGCTCCCCATGAAGTAGTGAACATTCGCGGGATGCGAGCGTCCTCGATCCTTCGCACGCTAAGCGATGTCAGCATCCGGTTGAGCGTGACGGAGGCCGTGGTTGTTGTGGATATGGCGTTGCACGCCGGCCTCACGAGCCTCGCTCACTTGAACGCTCTGTGTGTGGCCCGAGCCGGCTCGGTTGGGGTGGCCAATCTGCGGCGCGTCGCGAACTTCGCGGAGCCCGCCACAGAGTCGCCGATGGAATCGCGGTTGCGAATGGTGCTCGTGTTGGGTGGGCTGCCTCGCCCTCAGGCCCAGGTATCAATCTACGAAAGCGACGGTCGAATTGTCGGGCGCCCTGATCTCTACTACCCCGATCACCGGCTCGGAATCGAGTACGACGGTGGCATCCATCGCCATAGCCTGGCCGAGGACAACCGCCGCCAGAACCGACTCCTGGCTGCAGGAATTCGGCTGCTTCGTTTCACTGCCGCCGACGTCCTCAAGAATCCCGACTCAGTCACGACCCAGGTCCGCACAATGCTTGCGCGCCCCTCCTTCTAGTCCTCTTCTCGATAGGAGGCGGGGACGGTGCTGTGCGACAGCCAGCGGCCGAGGACGGCGGCGACGACGTGCAGCTTCACCGGCTTGGAGATGTAGTCATCCATGCCCGCGGCGAGGCATTTCTCGCGATCACCTGATAACGCGTCGGCAGTCATCGCAACGATCGGCAGATGCCTGGCCGCCGTTTCGGATTTCCTGATCTGCTTCGTCGCTTCGTACCCGTCCATCTCCGGCATCTGGCAATCCATCAGCACGGCGTCGTAGTCCATGCGCTCGATCATGTTGATCGCGTCCGCGCCGTTGGCTGCCACGTCGGCCAGATAGCCGAGCCGCTCGACCAGCCTCACAGTGAGCTTGAGGTTGGCGGCGTTGTCTTCGACGACGAGGACTCGCGCTTGCCGTCGCTCCGTCTCCGCGCCACTACGCTCCAGATCAGCCAGCGCTCTTTCCGCCCGAGCTGATCGTTCCGCGAGCTTTGTGTGCAGGACGTCGAACAGCTGCGACGCGCGCACCGGCTTGATGAGCTCTGCGTCGACGCCATGTACGGGAACCTCGGAACGACCTGCAGAAGTCAGAAGGATGACGACCATGTCCTTGAGAGTCCGGTCGGCCCGGATCTCCTTGGTCACGCCGGCTCCGTCCATCCCCGGCATCATCATGTCGACTATCGCTACGTCGAAGCCATCGTCGCCGCGGGCAAGTTCGCGCATGTCCCGCAGCGCGTCAGGGCCGTTCGCGAAGCTCTTCTGGCGCATGCCCCATGAGCTCAGGTAGCGCTCCAGGATCGTGCGGTTCGTCCTGTTGTCGTCGACCACCGCGACGAAGGTGCCGGCAAGGTCTATCGACTTCCGTGTGGCTCCGGCCGCGCCGTCGGCGTCCCGAAACAGAGCGGTGAACCAGAATCTGCTGCCTCCGCCTTTCTCGCTTTGGACGCCGATCTCACCGCCCATGAGCTGCGTGAGCATGCGAGCGATCGCAAGGCCGAGTCCCGTCCCACCATGCCTGCGCGTCGTTGAGCTGTCGACCTGCGCATAGGTCGAAAACACCTTCGCCTGCTCTTCGGGGCTGAGTCCGATGCCCGTGTCAGAGATTTCGAACTGGACCGCCACACCGGGTCCGGCGCTCTTGTGTAGGCTCGCGCGCACGACGACCTCTCCTGTCTCCGTGAACTTGACGGCATTTGCGATCAGGTTGATCAGCACCTGACGCAGCCGGCCGGGGTCGCCGATGACCACCTCGGGGACTGCCGGATCGACGTCGAGGACAAGCTCGATGCCCTTGTTCGCCGCCGCCTCCGCGAAAAGCTCGACCGCTTCTTCGGCCACGTGCTTGAGGCCGAAATCGATCTTCTCCAAGCGCACGCGCCCGGCCTCGATCTTCGAGAAGTCGAGGATGTCGTTGATGATCTCCATCAAGCCATCCGCGGACTTCCGCACAGTCTCCACATATTCGAGCTGCTCCGCTGTCAGCTCGGTTTCGAGCAAGAGCCCGGTCATGCCGATGACGCCGTTCATCGGCGTCCGGATCTCGTGGCTCATGGTGGCGAGAAACTCTGATTTCATGCGCGTCAGCTCTTGCAGCTCCTGGTTGCGCTGCGAGAGGTCCGCGAGCACCTCCGACTTGGCGGTTTCCGCGGCCGCTGTCGCCGAGCGATGCTCCTCCAGCTGGATGACGACGCGCCGGACGAGAATGCCGAACGCGATGAGTAGCAGCGCCTCCAGCAGCGCGTGCGCAATGTCTCCGGAGGCGGGGTTGACGATAGTCACGAGGACGAGGTCGGCGACCGCCAGCGCGGCGCCGACCGCGAACTCCATTGTCGTGTAGTAGAGGGCGAGGAAGATCAGGGGCAGGAGGACGAATGGGAAGGCGTGTGTGATGCTGAGGCCGAACTGGATCTCGAGCGCAAACGCGACGGCAAGGCTGGAGACGGGCACGACGGCGTGCAGGTACCTGGGGATGCGACCCCAGGGCAGGATGACCAGCGAGCTGGCCAGCACTGTCATCACCAAGGAGGTGACAAGGCCGAAATCCGACCCCGACCAGAGCGGATAGAGAGCCATCGCAAACCCGACCACCACCGGGGCCGCAGTGAAGACTCCACCCCGCGCGGGGGTCTCGATCTGGGCTAGCGGCACGACCACGAGCAGGATTCCGATCACAGCCGCCCCGGCCAGGACCGGCGATGCGATGACTGCGGCGAATCCATGGACGCTGACCAGGCCGACGATGGCAAGGCCGAGGAATGGATAGACGCGACGGCTCAGGCCTTCGGCGTGCAGCGGCGTGTTCAGATCGTTCAAATTCAGAGGCCGGGGCTCCAGCTTAAGCTGTTAAGTCAAACGTCAGGGGCCCGGCGTCCAGCTTAAAGTGTCGCGCGCCCGAGCGACACTTTGCCTTAAGAGGGTTCTAGCAGGAACGGGCGCATCTACACTTTGCAACCTGCGCACCTTCCATCCCGCCAGGGGGGGCGAGGTTACAGGGGTGTCTCCAGTTTCCCATTCACAAAGCGAAAAGACGCTTTGGACGAGGAGCCTGGTGCGTCGAGCGACGCCCCTCGCCGCCATCGCCGCCGTTTTTGCAGTTGAGGCTGCCGTCGGAGCGGGGCCGGTCCTCGCGTTCCCGCTGTACCTGACGATCATCATGCTGACGGCACTCCAGCTCAGCAGGATCGAGTCGCTCGAGACGGCGGTGCTGTCCGCGATCGCAATCCTCGTCCCCACGTTGGTGAGGGGCGAGCGGACGAGTGTGGTGGCGACAGCGATGCTGCTCGCGCTGGTCTTGATCGTCGCCGCGCTGGTGGTGACGGCGGTCAGGCTCCAGGTCTTCCAGAAAGCCGCCATCGCGCAGCGGCGAGCCGACGACACAGCAGCCAGCGAGGAGCGAATGCGCATGATGCTCGAGGCGGCCATGGTTGGGCTGGCCCTGGTCGACGGCGACGGCCGGTGGCAGCAGGTCAACGACAGGCTCGGGTTGATCCTCGGCCGCAGTCGCGACGAGCTCCCGCAACTGACCCTCGAAGAGGTGACGGCGGAGTCCGATCGCCCAGCTCTCGTGGAGGCGCTAGGCCTTCTGCGCAGCGGCGACATCGTCCGCTGGGAGGCCGAGCTCTACCAGGTCCGAGGCGACGGCACGCGGGTGCCGGTATCGGTGGCGATCTCGAACACGCCGGGGCGTGCCTCGAGCCAGTCGCTCCTCCTGGTTCAGGAAACGGACATCTCCGCGCGCAAGCGCCTGGACGGCCTGCGCGACACCCTGGTGGCGATCCGCCACATCATCGTCAGCGGCCTGACCTGGGAGCAGGCGGTGCCGCAGCTGCTCGGCGGCCTGTGCACCTACCTCGACTGGGACCTGGCGCAGTTCTGGGCGGCGGACCACGACCGGCAGTCGCTTCGCGTGCGCCATTTCTGGCACCGCGAAGCGTCGGGCTTCGAAGCCTTTCGTGAGGAGAGCCGGGCGACCGCGATCCCTATGGGTTTCGGTCTATTGGGTCGTGTCTGGCAGTCCGGCGTGGTGGCCTCGATCGATGACCTTTCCCGAGTCAACGACTACTCCCGGTCCGACCTGGCGCGTGGCGCCGGCCTCAATTCCGTCCTCGCATTTCCTGTTGTCGAGAACGGCGTCGTGGTCGGCGCAATCGAGCTGCTGGCCCGCCACGTCCGTGCCGTTCAGGACGACGAGGTGACGATGCTCTCGACGGTTGGTGTCGAGATCGGGCAGTTCATCCGCCGTTCCGACATTACGCAGGCGCTGCGGCGAAGTGAGGCGGACCACCGCGCGATCTTTGAGCGGTCGCCGATCGGCATCGTGCGCATCAGCAGCGACGGCGAGCTCGTCGAGTCGAACCCGGCTGTGCTGAGCATGCTCGGGCACGACTTCGAAGCCTTGCGCGCAGGCGCATGGCCGGACCTGCTGCGGGCGTACGACCAGGCCGCGGGACGGCAGCAGATGGCTCCCCTGCTGGCGGGAATCACGTCGGGAAGCACTGTGCAGGTCCGCGCCGCGACGGCGAGTGGAAAGTGGCTGTGGCTCCAGCTCACCGCGACCTCGATCCCGGATTCGGTTGGGCGGCCGGAGCACGTGCTGGTGATGATCGAAGACGTGACCACCGTGCGGGAGACTTCCGACCAGCTCGCCGAAGCCCTCGAGTCGCAGCGGAGCGCGAACGCCAACCTCGAAAAACTCGACCAGACCAAGACCGAGTTTCTTTCGATAGTGAGCCACGAGTTCCGGACCGCCCTCACGGGCATCCAGGGCTTCAGCGAGCTCATCCGCGACGGAGGGCTCGAGACAGAGGAATTGAAGGCGTATGGCGGCTACATATTCAATGACGCGGACCGGATCAACCGGCTGATCGGCGACATGCTGGACCTCGACCGGATGGAGTCGGGTCGGATGAGCATGCGCACGGGCGACGTGGACATCAACGAGGTCTTGAGCGAAGCCATCGCAAGGGCAGGCACCTCGGCGGCCACCGTCGAGTTCGAGGCCGACCTAGACCCGCGGCTGCCCATCGTCGCCGGCGACCGGGACAGGCTGATCCAGGTCGTGAGCAACCTCGTGAACAACGCTGTCAAGTACTCACCCGATGGCGGAAAGGTGACGCTGTCGACCCGGGGCGAAGGTGGTTTTGCCCTGGTCAGCGTGGCTGACACCGGGCTCGGCATCCCGCCGGACGAGATCGGGCATGTCTTCGAACGCTTCCGCCGGGTCCGGAGCGGAGCCGCACAGTCGATTCCCGGGACTGGCCTGGGCCTCACGATCGTTAAGCAGATCGTGGAGATGCACGGCGGCAAGATTTGGGTCGAGAGCGCGGTAGGGCACGGGTCGGCATTCCATTTCACTATCCCGTTGGCGGCCGAGGAAACGTCGCCACTGCGCCGGCATGCCTGAACCGGTTGGCGCAGGTGGGACACCTAAGTTCACGGTGCTGGTGGCGGATGACAACGACGTCGCCCAGCGGCTGTGCAAGCGGGTGCTCGAGAAGGCCGGCTACAACGTGATAGTCGCGATGGACGGCCTGCAGGCGGTGGACGTCGCCTTGAGCCAGCGCCCCTCGATGATCCTCATGGACGTCGCGATGCCGGGGATCGACGGCCTCGAGGCAATGAGGCGTATCAAAGCTCAGCTGCCGGCGATGCCGGTCGTCATCGCGAGCGCCCATTCGATGGCGAGTGACACGGACCGCTTCCTCGCCGCTGGGGCTGACAAGGTGCTGAGCAAGCCATTCCGGCTTGCCGACCTGGTCGCCATCGTCGGGCAGCTCGCGGGCAAAAAGTGAAAGACCTCACAGGGACCAGGCTCGGACAGTACGAAGTGGTCGAGCGCTTAGGCGGCGGCGGGATGGCGGTCGTCTATCGCGCGGTGCAGCAGCCGCTCGGCCGCGAGGTCGCGCTGAAGGCGCTGTCGTCCGAGCTGTTCCAGGACGACGGCTTCGTCAAGCGGTTCGAGACCGAGGCCAAGACGCTCGCCAAGCTCGATCACCCCAACATCCTTCCGATCTACGACTTCGAGCTGAACGAGGGCGTCGCGTACCTCACGATGCCGCTGATCCGGGGAGGCACGCTGCGCGACATCCTGAACCGCGGTCCGCTCGACACGCTTACCGCGTGGCGCTACCTGCGAGAGATCGGCGACGGGCTGCAGCACGCGCACGACGCGGGCATAGTCCATCGCGACCTCAAGCCGACCAACGTCCTCATCCACACTGACGGGCGCGCGATGCTGGCCGACTTCGGCCTGGCACGCGGCGCCGGCCAGCCCACGCACCTGACCACCATCGGCCTCGCGATCGGCACGCCCGGCTACATGGCGCCCGAGCAGGTGATGGGCCACGACGTGGACAAGCGCGCCGACATTTACGCGATGGGCGTGCTGTGTTTCGAGATGCTGACCGGCCGCCTGCCCTTCATCGGTTCCAACCGAATGGAGGTTGCGTACTCGACAGTCAACGCGCCGATCCCTTCTGCGGTGAAGCTCAACGCCGCGCTCCCGGACGAGCTCGACCAGCTGCTCGCGAAAGTGCTGGCGAAGGACCCGGCCACACGCCCGCAATCCGTGCGCGACCTGCTGGCCGAGATGGCCCGCCTGCCCCAGCGCCGCCAGTCCGCTCCAATTCCGGCCGCTGCTCCAGCGGCCTTGCAGGCGGGGCCCGTCGCGACTGCTCCTCCGCGGCCTGGATTGACCAACGATCCGCCGACGGCGGCCAGGAACATGCGGGTGCTGGCCGCGGGCGGGCCTTCGTCAACGGTGCCGTCGACGCTGCCGGCGATGGTCCAGGGATCGCCCATCCCGACACCGACCGCGATTGGCGGGTCGGCGATCCGGACGCTCGAGCTCATGGGCGTCCGCGCCGCGCGCGCGAGAGGACGCTTCATCCTCAACTCATACGTCAGCAACCTCGTCCACGTGGCGCGCGACGTGAGCGGCGACCGGTGGCCCGAGATCGCTTACGCAGCAGGCCTCGTCCAGTACATCGAGCAGGATCCGCCGCACGACGACCAGCTTTCCTCGCCCGTCGAGGCGCTGAGCCGGTTGAACGAAGCGTTCGAGACCGTCTACGGGCCCGAGGCGGAGGACCGCATCCGGACCTGGGGACGCCGCGTCACCGAGCGCTGGCTGGCCGAAGGACGGCACGGCATGGGCGGGCCACGGCGCCTGGTGCCGGGGCGGCAGCGGAAGCTGGCCGGGCTCGTCAAGTCGTTCGCCGAGGCCATGGACAACGTCCGCGGCGAGCACACTCACGCGTGGCTGCAGGTGGACGAGCACCAGTTCTGGCTCGTCAACTTCTCCAACATGTTCGCGCTGGGGCGGATCAAGACGGTCAAGTCGTGCCACATCTGGGTGGCCACCATCGAGTCCATACTCCGGTGGGCGGGCCTGGCCAACGACTGGTACGTCGAAGAGGTGGAGTGCGGCTCTGTGACCGGCACTTTTGATTGCGTTTTCGCCATCCGGTCGGTGGAGACGTAGCCGCTAAACGAGGTCGTTAAGCGAATACTTTTTTATTACGCCACTTGTTACGCGTGGCGTATTAAGATCGCCTTGCGGGATCGTCCCGCCTCCATCTCGCCCTCCCTCCTTTCTGAAGGTCTTCTACCGTCGGGTAGGAGACCTTCTCAGCAGAATCCTGTCTACCGCCGGGTGCCGTCCAGGTCGAGTACGTAGCCCAGGAGGTTGATCCCGGGAGCGGGCGACCGATCGTACTGCGCGTCGCGGCGAAACCCAAGACGCTCATAGATGCGCTGTGCGCTCTTCATCGACCGTCGAGTGCTGAGCCGCACCCGTCGCCGCCCCGACTTGACCGCGCGATCGATGCATGCCACCACCAGCGCCTCGCCGGCGCCTTGTCCTCTCGCGTTCGTCGCAACGCCGAGCATGCGGATCGAACCGGCATCCGGGTCGTTGCCTTCGCTCAGCGGATTCAGCCCATCGATATAGGTGACGCTGCCTACAAGCCGTCCCCCCATTTCTGCGACGAGAACTTCACCGGCGGCCACCCGAGTCGCGATGTCCCGGAGTCTCTCCTCGTAATCGCCGAGCGGGACGTCGTCGAGTGTTCGATATGCCTCGACTATCAGCTCGCCGGCGGTTTCATATTCGTCCGACCTGACGGGCCGGATCGTGATCGAATCCTGCTGCGGCATCCTGGGGATCTTATCCACTCGTGCTGGCCGCTCCAATTCCACCTCCCCATCCGGCGCGCCCCCTACCGGCGCTTCGCGCCACCTCCCCATAAAATGGGGAGGAGCCACCTTCCCCGCAAGCGGGGAAGCAGACTCTTTAGAGTCTTTTCGGTGCGCTTTGCGGTTGACGTCACTGCTTGCTGGCGCCCGCAGCGCGTTGGCATGCTCACCGTCGCCATCGAATTGTCTAAAGCCTTGGTGGCCAACAGAGGAAAGGATGAGATCACCCTCCTGTGCAGCCGCGAGCGGCCCGCAGGCCTGACGGACCTCCCGTGCGAAGCGGTCCTGTCGCCCTACCGGCACGAGCTCGCGCTGAAGATGCGCTGGCTGCCGGCGGTGGAGCCTCAGCTGGACTCCGACGCGATCCTCTACCCGTATTGGCCCAGCCCGCCGTTTCGCCACGCGAATGCACCACCCGCGGCGATTTTCGTCCACGACCTGGCCTTCCGCATCCGGCCGAAAGAAGTGCCGTGGCAGCAGCGCGCCTACATGGGCACCGTCCTCGGGCCGGCGCTGAGGAAAGCAGCAGCGGTACTGGTGCCATCGGAGTCCACGCGCCGCGACCTGCTGGACCACTACAAGATCAAGGACCTGGAATCCAAAGTCGCGGTGATCGCCGAGGGCCTGCCGCCAGCGGTGCCCGCGGGCCCATTGCCCGAAGGCCTACAGCCGGGATTCATCCTCGCGGTCGGCACGGTTGAGCCGCGCAAGAACTACCCGCGCTTGCTCGCGGCCTTCCGGCAGATGCGCGGAAGGTCGCTGCCTTTCATCATCAACGGCCGGCCGGGCGTGCCGGAGCTCGTGATCGCGGGCCGTCCCGGGTGGGCGTATGGGGACACGCTGCAGCGCATCGCGTCGGAGCCTGGCGTCAGATATCTGGGCCACGTCGACGAGCCGACGCTGACAGCTCTCTACGAATCCGCGTCGGTGCTGGCCTTCCCGAGCCTGTACGAGGGGTTCGGCCTTCCGCTGCTCGAGGCGATGTCACATGGAGTCCCCGCCGTGGTCGGGGCTGCAGGCGCACTGCCTGAGCTGGCGCTTGGGGCGGCCATCACCGCCAAGCCCGACGACGTGGACGCAATCGCCGCCGCGCTCGAGCGGGTGCTGTCGGATCCGAAGCTGCGCACCAAGCTCGGCGAGGAGGGCAAGCGCCGGGCGGAGAGCTTCACTTGGGATCGGGCGGCGGTGCAGACCCTTGCGGTCTTGCGACGGATTGGCGCCAAGGCTTCCCGCCTCCCCGCTCGCGGGGAGGTGGCGCGAAGCGCCGGAGGGGAGGGTGGCACCCTGAATTCCGTACAGTCTCGTAAATGAGAGACCGCACCTCCATCTCAGTGCTGCTAGCGGGGGGCCGCCATGACTACATGCGACTGGCCCGCCCGCTGTTGAAGTCGCTCGAGTCGACGCAGCACTTCCAACTCCAGGTCGTGACCGACCCAACCGTGCTGCCGCTCCAGGGCCAGGTCCTCCTGGCGGCGAGCGACCACGCGCTTCTTCCCGGTCAGGCCTCCCAGCTCGCGGATTTCGTGCGCGGTGGCGGAGGGCTGGTCCTTCTTCACGGCACGCTTGCCGCGTGGACTGAAAATGGAGATCTCGCCGAGCTGGCCCGCTGGACGCCGAGCGGTCCCACGCCGTCGACCGAGCTGATCGTCCGGCCGGATGCCTCGCACCCGGTGGCGTCTCGTCTCGGCGAGCTCAAAGTTCACGACGAGCTGTACCTGTCGGAGGGCCCGCCGGACGATGCCTCCGTTCTGCTGCGGGCGAGCTGGCGCTACAGCGACCAGGTAGTCGCCTACGAGCGCCGCTTTGGGGAAGGACGCTTTGTGCACCTTGGACTGGGCGACGACCGGTCGACCTACGAAATGGAAGGTTTTCAGAAACTCGTGCAGCGGACGCTGATGTTCGCCGCCGGACGCATGGCGGCGCCTTCAGTCGGTGTCGGTCTCATCGGTTACGGCGCGATCGCCCGCGCGCACGCTGCCTCGATCGCCGGGACACCTGGCCTGAGCCTCGCCGGGGTGTGTGACCTGTCGGAGGAGCGCCGGAAGCTCGCCGCAAGGGAGTGGTCGGTGCGCACACATGCACGCGCCGATGAGATGCTCGAAGACGCGGACGTTGGATTGGTCGTGGTCGGCACTCCGCCCAGCGTCCATTTCGAATCAGTGATGGCAGCGCTGCGCGCCGGCAAACACGTCGTGTGCGAGAAGCCTTTTGCGATTCGCGTCGAGGAGGTCGATCGCATGATCGACGCGGCGGCGGCAGGCAACCGTGTCCTCACCGTTTACCAGAGCCGCCGCTGGGACCCCGACTACCTTGCGCTGCGCGAGGTGGTGCGCTCGGGGCGGATCGGTGATGCCTTTTACATGGAGTCGTTCATCGGCGGCTATGACCATCCGTGCGATTTCTGGCACAGCGATGAGGCGATCTCGGGTGGAATGATCTACGACTGGGGATCGCACTACTTCGACTGGATCCTGCAGCTCATCCCCAATCAAGTGCGAACCATTTCCGCGAACGCGCACAAGCTCGTGTGGCATGACGTCACGAACTCCGACCAGGTGAGGGTCGACCTCACCTTTGCCGGTGGCACTCAGGCCACGTTCCTGCAGTCGGACATCGCTTCGGTGCGCAAGCCGAAGTGGTACGTGCTGGGCACGCGTGGCGCGGTGGTGGGCGAGTGGCAGGACCAAGCGGTGCCCGCGGACTTCCCGGCTCACGTGAAGGTTTTCCGGCCGGGTGATGGAGGATCGCACGAAGAGTTGCTCCAGCTTTCGCCGCGGGACGACGAAGGGTTCTATCGCAACCTGGCTGATCACTTTGCGTGGGACGAGCGGTTGGCAGTGACCCCGCAGGAGGCTCGGCGCACGGTGGCGGTTATGGAAACGGCCACGCAGTCGATTGCGCGAGGCGGCGCTCAGATCGAGGTCGAGATATAGCCGGCAGTCGCGTCGGGTGGGGGGTGCTGGGCGCAGCGGGAATCGCGATCGGCGCGGTGCTGCCTGCGATCGCGAAGTCGAACAACGGCCGCGTGGTCGCCATCGCGAGCCGCGATCCGAACCGAGCGCGCAAGGCAGCCGGCGCCTATCCAGGTGCAGAGGCCGCGGAATCGTATGAGGCGCTGCTCGCGGATCCTCGCGTCGACGCGGTCTATATCCCGCTGGTGAACAACGTGCATAAGGAATGGACGCTGCGCGCGCTCGCGGCGGACAAGCACGTGCTGTGCGAGAAGCCGCTGGCCATGAACGCTGTGGAGGCGGAAGAGATGGCGGCGGCGGCCGAGTCCGCGGGCAAGCACCTGATGGAGGCCTTCATGTATCGCTTCCATCCCCGGACGCGGAGGTTCGTGGAGGCGCTACGCGACCCGATTTATGTGCACGCGTCCTTTGGTTTCACACTGAAACGCAAGGGCGATTACCGGTTTCAGGCCGAGCTGGGGGGCGGCGCCCTGCTGGACGTGGGGTGCTACACGGTGAGTGTTACGCGCTGGGTTCTTGGCGAGCCGGCAAACGTGTTCGCCCGATCACGGTTCGACGGAGTCGATATGACCACCAGCGCGCTGCTCGAGTTCGAGGGTGGTCGGACGGCTTCGATATTTGCTAGCTTCGAGTCGCCGGAGGTGCAGGAGCTGACGGTGGTCGCACGCGATGGCGTGCATCGCCTCGACCGACCATTCAATCCGAGTGAGCAGCCGGATTCGTATCAGCTGATGGTCGAGTCGTTCGGGGAAAGTGTCCTGCACGACCGCCCGGTGGCGATTCCACTGAGCGAGTCGATCGCGAACATGAAAGTGCTCGACCAGATTCGAGAGGCGGCTAAGAGCTAGCCCCGGCTCCACGCTCGCACTGCTTTCCGCCCCTCACCCTAGCCCTCTCCCCTGCGGGGAGAGGGAACTCACTTGTTCGAGAGGCGGCTAAGAGCTAACGCGGTTCCACGCTCGCACTGCTTTCCGCCCCTCACCCTAGCCCTCTCCCCTGCGGGGAGAGGGAACTCAGCTAACCCGGCTCCACGCTCGCACTGCTTTCCGCCCCTCACCCTAGCCCTCTCCCCTGCGGGGAGAGGGAACTCACTTGGTGAGGGCTTTGAAGCCCGGGTTGTCGTGCAGCATTTCCAGGTCCTTGTCTTTTGGCGCGCTCTCCTTCAGGTCGGGGCGCATCGGGAACGCTTCCACCAGAAGTTCGAGCGCTTCGTCGAGCCGGTCCTGGGCGACGCGCGCGCACGCGAGGTTGTAGAGAGATGCGCCAAGCACAATCGGAGGCGCCGCAATCTCGCGCATCTCGGTCACGGCGTCTTCCAGCAAGCGATCGGCACCGGCAGTATCGCCATTCTCTTTGAGATAGGCGACGACGTGGTTGCGCGGGTGGACGTAGCTGTTGCGGAGAATCGCCTCTGTCGTCGTGTTATTGGCGTACCACTTGAAGGGACGCTCGCCCACCTCCTCCCACAGCTTGATCAGCGAGACGAGCAAAACGTCTGATCGCTCGGCGATGTCAACAAGGGCCACGCCGAGACCGCCTGCCAGCTCCGCATCGTTGGTCTCGTTGACGTCGTCCGGCGGTGGGACATATGTCCGGCCGTCTCTGACGTCGGTCAGCGCGTTTTTCAAACGCTCCCGCCACATGCAAATGTGAAATAGGTTCAGAGCCGCGGGCCAGCCCTTGGGTGCTGTCTCGGAATTCCGCGCCTCGGCGACGAATTCGCGCTCCATCTCGCGCTGGGCTTCAAGCGCCTTGTTCACATCAGTCATCAGCTTGGCTCAGACCGGGCTCAAGTCGGTAGTGTCGTCGCCTTTGATAGTGATCGGTCCCGTCAGGCCTGGCAACGAGCCGCCCGCCCCGGTGAGAGTCATCGTCGCGTTTGTGGTCCCGGCCTTGTGACTCTTCATGACGCGACGGCCGTTCGGGTCGATCCAGCTGGTGACGGTCGAGGTCACCGTCCCTTTCATCGCCAGGCTCTGGAGCAGCCCAGCCGGAATGCTTGGTGTAGATGACGCCGGCGCGCCGTCGATCACCTTGGACATGTCGATAGTGAGGTCGATAGTTCCGCTGGTTTTCGTTTCGACCACCGCGGCTTTGATGCCCTTGAGAGACTCATCGCGCAAGTACTTGCTCTTCGTCGTGACGTGGATCCCTCCGGTACCCAGAGTGTTCGCCTGGTCAAATTCCTTGGACCACGTGTCGTTGGGTTGGACAGGTTTATCCGGCAGGACCGCGGAGATGAATCCGCCGCCTCCACTGAAAAGGGTTAGGGGGCTGTCGCCGAAGCTGCTGCCATTCACGGCCAGCACGCGACCATCGGCCGCCACTGTCATCGAGATCGTGGGCAACGTCGTCGTGGTGGTGGCATTGATCTCCTCACCCGTTGACGTCTTCATCACGACATTGGTCAGGTCGATGGACAGACCGGCTTTTCCGGTCGCGTCAACGGACTTGACGGTGACTGTCTCGACGGCGGTCAGCTCGAGCTTGATCGGGACTTTCATCACGCTCGCGTCGATAGTCTCGTTGGCGGTTGAGTGGAGTGCGTATTTGTATGTGTCGCCGCTCTTGTACGTCAGCGCCAGGGTTTGGGCTTGCGCCGTGGGGAGGCCGCAGGCGATGGCAAAGACTGCAACCAGGGCAAGCTTCTTCATGGGCCGATCCTAAACCCTATTTGCTGGATCGCAGCGCTCTAAACCGGGATCAGATCGATGGTGATGGAAGCGGTGATCGCGATTGGGCCTGAGGTTCCATTCAGAGTCGATCCGGCGGGCTCGGGGGTCATTATCGAATCAGTTGTCGAAGTCATGTGAGTCTTGAGGAGACGATGAGTTCTGAGGTCGATCCACGAGGTCACTTCAGAGTTTTCTGTGCCTTTGATGCCGACGCTCGTGGCCCCGCCGATGACGTTTGGACCTAAGGGCGAGCCGGTGATGTCAGAGGTGGCATCTGAGGTTGTTTTGACGACGCTCGCGCTGCTGCCACCGAACGACTCGACGCGTAGGTAGGTGCTCTTGGTCCGGATGTGAGTTGCTCCGGCGCCGTCAGTCGTGGAGTCGTAGTCCTTGGACCACGTATCGCCGGGCTTAACCGATTTATCGGGCAGCACCGCCCAGGCAACCTCGGGGGCCTGGCTGCTTCCGGCGAATCTGAGGATGCGTCCATCACGTGCTGCCCTGATCTCAATCGCGGGATTCGGTGAGGTGGACAGGGGATTGGTGATGTTGCCGACCGTCGCCTTGATCGCGAGGTCGGTCAAAGCGAGAGAAAGTTCGGCAGTCCCATCGGAGTCCACCGAGATGACGGTGTAGGTTTGGCGCGCCGTGATCTCGTAAGTGGTCGCGACGCCGTCGACCTTCTCGTTGGCGGTTGCGTGGTACGAGTACGTATACACATCGCCCTTGTGATAGACGAGTCGCACCGACTCCGCGAGTGCCGCGTTGGTTGGAGCGGTACCACAGGCAACCGCCAAGGCGGCAACCAGAGCAGCCCATCGCATGGGACGCATCCTATGAGTCAGGCTGCGGTTTTCGGCGCTTTCTCCAATGATTCGGCGGGCACCTGCGCAGCGGGTGCCTGAACCGTCGCCACCGGGACCAGCTGGCGGAAGCGGGCCAGCGAATGGCCCCAATCGGCGAGCATCGCCGCCGCGCGGACGGAACCGGTGCGCCGGTGGTGCTCTTCGACCAGCCCGCGCAGCTCGGCGGCGTCCTCGGCCGGAACTTCGCGCGCGACCACGCTGTCGGAGTTGAGCTGGCTCCATGACGTGACATAGGCGACGCCTCCGGTCATCCCGGCGCCGGCGTTCCAGCCGATGGGACCGAGCGCGACAGCCACGCCGCCGGTCATGTATTCACAGAAGTGATCGCCGGCACCTTCGACGACCGCGATCGCGCCGGAGTTGCGCACGCAGAACCTCTCACCGACCCGGCCGGCGATGAAGAGGCGCCCGCCCGTCGCGCCGTAGCCGATGGTGTTTCCCGCAAGCACGGGGTCATTCGCGGCGCATTCGGCAAACGGGCGGATCGCGATCACGCCGCCGCCCATGCCCTTGGCGACGTAGTCCTGCGCCTGGCCTTCGAGGCTCAGCTCATGGCCTTCATCCAGGAATGCGCCGAAGCTCTGGCCGGCGCTGCCGCGATACTCGCGGGATTCGTTCGCCTCGAGGGACGCGCCGACTGTCCGCTTGGAGTTGTCGATGGGGCCGCTGACCGGGGCAGGTCCCGGCGCGTCGCCGTTGCGGGCCCACACGCGCTTGCGCGGCAGTGTCTCGTCGGTGGCCGACAGGACGTAGGAGAGGTCGAGCGTGGAGATCTCGTCCTGCTCGAGCAGGTCCACCCGGCCGACTATCTCTTCGATCGACCGCGCGCCGAGGCGTGACAGGTACTCGCGCGCTTCCTCGGCGATGAGGAAGAGGTAGTTGACCACGTGCTCGGGGCGACCGGTGAACTTCGCACGTAGGTCGTCGCGCTGAGTCGCGATGCCTGTCGGGCACGTGTTGAGGTGACACTGACGCGCCATGTCGCAGCCGAGTGCGACGAGCACTCCGGTGCCGAAACCGAACTCTTCCGCACCGAGCAATGCAGCGACGACGATGTCGCGGCCGTTGCGCAGGCCGCCATCGGTGCGCAGGCTGACGCGCTCGCGCAAGCGGTTCTTCACCAGCACCTGCTGGGTCTCGGCCAGCCCAAGCTCCCAGGGCGCGCCCGCGTTCTTGATCGATGACAGCGGAGACGCGCCGGTGCCTCCGTCGTGGCCTGAGACCAGGATGTAGTCGGCTTTCGCCTTGGCGACGCCGGCGGCGATGGTCCCGACGCCGGCCTCGGAGACGAGCTTCACTCCGACGCGAGCGCCGGGGTTCACGGTCTTCAGGTCGTGGATGAGCTGCGCAAGGTCCTCGATCGAGTAGATGTCGTGGTGCGGCGGCGGTGAGATGAGCTGCTGGCCAGGCTGCGCGTGGCGCAACCGCGCGATGAGGTCCGTCACCTTGATGCCGGGCAGCTGGCCGCCCTCTCCGGGTTTCGATCCCTGCGCGATCTTGATTTCGAGCTCGTCGGCGCGCTTGAGGTAGCAGGGTGTGACGCCGAACCGGGCCGACGCAACCTGCTTGACGCGGTTGTCACGGCGGGTGCCGCCCTCGTCGTCGTACGTGGCGGGGTCCTCGCCACCCTCGCCCGAGTTGGAGCGGGCGCCGATCTGGTTCATCGCGATCGAAAGCGCTTCATGCGCTTCGGGCGACAGCGCGCCCAGCGACATCGCGGTGCTGACGAAGCGCTTCACTATCTCGCTTGCGGGCTCGACCTCATCCAGCGGCACCGGCGTCTCTGCATCCTTGATGCGGATGAGCTCGCGCAGTGACTGCGGCTGATCCATCGCCGACAGGCGGCGCCACTCGCGATACGCCTCCTGGTCGCCCGTCTGTGCCGCCTTCTGCGCCGCGCGGACCGCGAGCGGGTTGTACGCGTGGTGCTCGCCGGCCTTGCGGAAGCGAACGCGACCGTGGTCGGGCAGGACTTCAGGCCGCGTGCGGGCCATGCGCTCGAGGTCGGCGAGGTCCGCGCCTCCGATTCGCGACGGGACCGCGGGGAAGCAGAGCTCCATCACCTCGGCGCCGAGGCCGAGCGCCTCGATGACCTCACCGCCGCGATAGCTCATCACGCACGAGATGCCCATCTTGGCCATGATCTTCAGCAGCCCTGCCTCGAGGGCTTTGCGATATTTCGCCTCGCCTTCGAGTTTGGGAGGTTCGGGAGTGTTGCCGTTGGTGTGCTCCTGATGCGCGCGCGGCGCGCCGGACGCTGTCGCGAGGGCCAGATACGGATGGACGGCGGTCGCGCCAACGGTGATCAGGCAGGCGACGTCGTGCACGTCGACCGCGTCACCCGCGATGGCGACGATGTCCTTGGCCATGCGCTCACCGGTGGCCATGAGGTGCTCGTGCACCGCACCGACCGCCAGCGCCATCGGCACGGGGATGCGTTCGGGTCCTGTCCTGCGGTCGCTGAGCGCGATCACACCGGAGGCCTCGGATGCCTCGCGGCGCAGCCGGAGCAACGCGTCGCGCAGCGATTCATCAGGCGCGTATGTCGCGTCGAGCACCGTCGCCTCTTCGAGCACGCGGGCAAGCTCGGCGGCACCGAGCACCGGCGAGTCGAGCTCGAGAAGACTGGTACTGGTGGGGACGGCGGGATGGTGCTGGCGGCGAAGCTCGCGGTCGAGCCCACCCTCCGGTTCCAGCGTGCCGCGCCGCGCCCCAAGCAGCACGCGCAGCGACATGACCGCCTTCTCGCGCAGCGGGTCGATGGCCGGGTTGGTCACCTGAGCGAAACGCTGACGCAGATATCCGTAGACGCGCCGCGGCGTGCGGCCGAGTGATGCGATGGGGATGTCGTCGCCCATCGAGTAGACAGGCTCGGCGCCCGTTTCCGCCATCGCCTCGATGACGAACTTCAAGTCCTCGGCGCCCCAGCCGTGCAGGCGGTGGTGCGCGGCGATGTCTTCGAGCGGGTCGAGGTCCTTGTGGTGTCGCTCGACCGGGACGAGGATCCGGTCGGCGAGCAAGCCGTAGTCGTGACGAGAGGCGGCGCGTTCCTTGGCATCCGCATCGCGGAGTAGCGAGTTGTCGCGGGTGTCGACCAGCAGCATCTGGCCTGGACCGAGCCGCCCTCGTTCAACGACCGACTCCGGCGCCATCGTGACGACACCGGCCTCCGACGCCGCTGCCACCAGGCCGTCCTTCGTTCGCTGCCAGCGAAGCGGCCGAAGGCCGTTGCGGTCCAGTGCCGCCCCGACGACGACGCCGTCGCTGAACGCGAGCGCCGCGGGGCCGTCCCAGGGCTCGAACCGGATCGACTGGTAGCGATAGAAGTCGCGCACCGAAGAAGTGAGGTCGCCGCGCCCTTCCCACGCGTTGGGGACAAGGCTCATCAGCGCTTCGGAAACTTCCCAGCCCCGGTTGACCAGGAGCTCGAGCGCGTTGTCGAGCGACGCCGAGTCGGATCCCTCGGGCCAGATGGCGCCGCGCAGGTCGGGCTCGAGCTCAGCTTCTCGCGCCCGCATCCAGGCGCGGTTGCCGGTGATGGTGTTGATCTCGCCGTTGTGCGCGAGCATGCGGAACGGCTGCGCGTTGCGCCAGTCGGGCATGGTGTTGGTCGAATAGCGCTGGTGGAAGACCGACAGCCGGCTCTCGGTGTCTGGATCTTTGAGGTCGATGTAGAAGTCGGCCAGCCTGGGTCCGGCCAAGAGTCCTTTGTATACAAGGGTGCGGCTGGAGAGCGACGGCAGGTACAGGCGAACGCCTTCCGCGTCGGCGCGACGCTCCGCGCGGCGGCGAGCCACGTAAAGGCGGCGCTCGAATTCTTCGGGGTCGAGGTCGGGCCGGGCGATGAGGCCGTGCCAGATCCCGGGCATCGTCTCCTGCGCTCGGGCGCCGAGGGCTTCGGGGTCGATCGGCACCTTGCGCCACTCGACCAGCTGCATCCCGCCGGCCGCCACGGACTCGCCGACCACTTCCTTGGCCCTCTCGTCCCATTCGAAGAGAGAAGCGACTGCAAAGTCGCCGCCGAGCAGGCGATGCGGGACCTGGATCAGCAGCCCAGCGCCGTCGCCGCTCTTGCCGTCGGCGTCGAGGCCCCCACGGTGGGAGAGCCGGGCGAGCGCATTGACGCCGAGCTCTACTGCCTGGTGGCCGAGCTCCGGCGTGGCGACAAAGCCCATGCCGCAAGCCGCGCGTTCATCGGGCAGATCACCCGGCCAGGCAAGGCGCGTCGAAGGTAGTGCTGGAGGCACGAATTGAGAGTAGCCGCAGACGTGCGACTGAGCTAGTGAATCAGCTCCAAAAGAAGTGGCATTCCCTTATGCCGAGATTACATGCCCAGCAGGGCCTGGACGCGGAGCGCGACGGCCAGGTTGAGTCGGGTTTCGGGGTCTTCGAGGTCGACGCCGCTGATCTCGCGGATGCGGTCGAGACGGTAGCGGAGGGTGTTCGGGTGTACACGAAGGCGCGACGCTGCCTGCTGCTGCTCGCCTGTCTCGAGGTAGGCGCGCAGCGTGGCGACCAGGTTGCCCTTGCGTGAGGTGTCGTGCTCGATGAGGGGTCCGAGGTGCCGCCGGCTGTAGTCGACCAGCCGCTCGTCGGTGACGGCGGCGAGCAGCCCGGTGAGCCCGAGCTCGGGCACCGCGACCACCTGGCCCCACCGCTTGAAGCGGGCCAAAGACTCCATCACCGACGTGACCTCGCGCAGCGAGCCGGCAACTCCCGCGGGTGCCTCCGCGGGACCGCTGAAGCCGACCGAGACGGTGAATCCTGGCTTCCAATCCGAGATCGCCTGCTGGATCTGCTGGCCTAGCGCGTGCGCGCGGATCTGGTAGTCACCGGTCTCCGCCCCCAGGGGAAGCAGGGACACTACCTGGTCGGAGCGTCCCTGCACGAGGGCTCGCGCGTAGCTCGTCCGCACCACCGCGGCGACCCGGCGGAGGAACTCGCGCTTCAACGCCTGGATCGCGTCTTCGGAGATCTGACGCGTACGGTTGAATCCGCGGAAGTCGTCGATGTCGACGAGCATCACGATGTGGCTGCCGTGCAAGGGATAGCCGAGGTGGCGGGCGCGGCGCTGGGCTGCGGCCTCGTCGCCGTAAGTCGAGTGAAGCAGGTCCTCGAGGAACTCCCCGCGGACGCGGCCTTCCACCTCGGACAGCTCGCGTTCCTTCGCCACGGCGAGGGCAAGCACAAGGGCGGCCTGCTCGATGGCCATGAAGGCGAGCTCCTCGTTGTGGGGCGGGTGATCGAGGACCGAGATGTAGCCGAGCACCTGGTTGGCCGCGAGGATGGGGGCGACGATGCGCTCCCGTGACATGCCGACGTGGGGAAAGGGAGGAACCTTGACGGGCATGCGCTTGGCCTCGACCTCGCGGAGCATGCGCTGAATCTGAGGGTCGAAGAGCACGCGTTGGGGTGTGCCCTGCTTGAGGATCGTCTCCTTGCGGTGCGGGTCGCCGGTGCTGCCGGCATGCGCCAACAAGTGGAAGCTCGCGTCCTCGATAGTGACGGCGCTTTCGAGAAGGTCGGCCAGGGTTTTGCAGATCTCGTTCACGCCTTTCCCGTCGAGCACGAGCTCGGTGAAGCGGCGGTGGATCTCGATCGAGCGCTTGAGGCGCCAGTGCTCCGCGTTGATGATCCGCTCGAGCAGCGGTGTCATCAGGTCGATGAACTGGACGTCCGCCGCGACAGTGAAGAGAGGGACGTTCAAGCGGTCCGCCTCGGTCAGCATCTCGGCGGGCAGCTTGCGCAGGTAAGGCATCGGCCTGACCACCAGGCCCGCGCCGCCGGACTCGGCGATTCGGGAAACGAGGCGGATCTGAGCGTCGGCGTCGTCCTTGATGGGGAAGCCGCTGGTGAACATGAGGTCGCCCGCCCGGGGCAGGATCTCGGGAGTCTCCATGAGCCGGACCCACTCGACGGTCTGGTCGAGGCCCAGGGCTCCGGCGACGAGCTTGGCGTCCTTCAGGCTCGAGCGCATGGCGTCGCGCACCGTGGGTCGCGGCTGGACCTCGGGATCGGCTTCGGCTTCCAGGGCCTTCTTGGCAGCCATGGCGGTAGCTTACGGGGTGTGGGTGGAGGACAAGCAATCTTGCTTCGGGTTTGTGTGGCGCTCACTAGGAAGAAGTTGCGTTCTCAGGTAGTTTCACACGTATGACCTACGAAGAGGCGCCAGCTTGCGACAGGCACGACGCGGAAGTGCCGATGGAGCTGCGCACCATGCATTCGGACTCGGGACAGCCCGATGTGCTGGTGGGCCTGTTCGAGTGCCCGGAGTGCGGGCACGAGCGAAGGCTCCCGATGCGCACGAGTCAGGCGGCCTAACCAAAGCTCCGGCTCGCCGCTTCGCGCTAGTTCGTCAGAAATACCACCTCATTCCGTCCCTTTTGATCAAACGGGGCGTTTGTGAGGGGCGGATTTTGCCCCGTTTGATAGAACGTGGCGATATCAAGCTAGTTGATTGGGGTCTTTACCCGGCTTCCTTCGCGCGGAACTTGACCAGGCGTTCGATCAGCTTCACTGGAACGGGCTTCGAGAGTGGAAAGCGAATCGTCCCCTTGCTGACTTTGTAGGGCGCGATCTCCTCCTTGAAAGCCTTGAGGAGCAGATCCGTGGCGGGATACAGCGAGTAGTGCTCCTTCCATCCCGCGAAGTAGATGACGCGAGCGCCGCGCAGCTTGTACGCGGGGATCTGGTAGCTGATCACCTCATCCGCGGCGGGCACCGCCTTGCGGATGGTGCGGCGGACGCGCTGCAGGACGGCCTGTACGTTTTCGGGGAACGTCGCGATGTATTCGTCGACTGATTTGAAGTCGGTCTTGGCCATCGCGTCAGATGACCTTCTCGATCGAAGACAGGTGGTCTTCGCGATGATGAAAGCGTTCGAACATTCGCGGGTTGCCCATGGCCGCCCGCGATGCCTCGATCAGGTCGTCGGGAAGTCCTTCGATTGTCTTGTCGAGCGCGTCGGCGGCGTCCAGCACCAAATGGATCGTTTCGCGCGGCGGCATCGCGCGCCAGTCGGCGGCGCCCACGGTATTGAGGAGTTCGGGGAGCTGTATGACTGGCTGACGTTCCTTCACAAAGGCATTCCAGCGCTCGAGAGTGACGCGATCCCAGAAAGCCATGTGCGCCAACACGGCGGAGACGGTCCAGTCGCCGAACGCGATTCGGGCGAGCTGCTCATCGCTGATTCTTTGGCATAAGGAAGCGAGGCGGGCGCGCGATTCAGCATTGCGCTGTACGTAGTCGGACATACGCGAAGAGTAGCCCTCAGCCTGAATGCCGAACCCGCTGCAGGATCACCCGGACGTCTTCAGGGAATGTCGCGATGCATTCGTCCGCGGATTTGAAAGCGGTCTTGGCCATCGACGGGCTATCCCTTTATGCGGCCAAGAACGCGGCTCAAGACTGAGCGAGCCAGCAATACTGCCTCTGATCTGGTGAGCCGTTGGCCTGCAGCCCACAATTCCTCAAGCGCTGGGGCGACTAGGTTTTTTCGCAATTCCGTCAGTCCTCTTGCGCTCTCCCTCATATTGACTGAGCTCATCACCCAGTTGGCGTCTCCTCGAAGTTGTGCCGCAATCGAGTACAAGAGCACCGCGGCCTCATAGTCGCCGTCGGCTCGAGCAATTGAGGCAGAGCCTTCGAGGGCCATCGACGTGTGCCAAATATCGTTGTACATCTCGCCGATCTCAACACATTCGGACCACAGTGCGGCGGCGTCCGCAACCTGCCCTCGATCGGCGGCGAGCTCCGCCAGGGTGCCAAGGACGACTCCAGCCTCGTAAGGCGTGCCATGTAGACGAGCAATTGCGAACGCTTCCCTGGCTCTCTCAAGAGGCACCGGGCCCTTTTCTCCCATTTCGAACAGGATGTAGGCCGAATCGTTGAGCGCACTGGCAAGTTGTTGCGCATCGCCTGACTTTCGGCCCCATTGAATGGCGTCTTCGAGAAGCGCGGCCGCCTCATCCATCTCGCCTCGTTCCATGTAGCAGCCGGCCAGGACCAGATCGGCCATCGAACGGCAGGAGAAGTCTCCCATCTCATCTTGAATTCGAATCGCTTCGTTCACTGCGACCTCGGCCGCCTTCTTGTCGGCCGTGTATTGACCCAAAATGCGGCCGTACTCGAGCAGAGCCCGTACACGCATGGGCGTAGCTTCCGGCATGGCATTCAGAGACGAGGACAGCCACAGAGTGATGTCATGTAGCTGGCTGCGGGTCCACGAATAGAACACCAGCGGGCGGACGAACGCAAGGAGATCACGCTGTCGAGTCTGCAGTCCCCACTCCATCGCCGTGCGCATATCGTCGCGAACCACATCGAGCTGGTCCCTCAACGCAAGGTCGCGGGCCGACCACAGTTCCTCATCGACTGCGCGTGCAATGCCGAGGAAGTACTCGAAGTGGGCGCGTCGCAGGTCTTCAGAACTCCCTCGCTGCTGCAGCCGACGGCCGGCATATTCCTTCACTGTCTCGAGCAAGCGATAGGTGTCCGGACCCGCGCGTTGAACTAGCGACTTCTCCACGAGTGATGCCAAGGTGTCGATTGCCTCGCCAGGGTTGAAGTCGACTGGAGAGACAGCCGCGACCGCGCTCAAGTCAAACCCTCCAGAGAAGGAGCTCAGGCGCTCCAACAGATGTTGCTCCTTCTCCGCCAGCAGCTCGAAGCTCCAGTCGAGCGTTGCCTGCAACGTGCGATGTCGAGCGTCCGCCGTCCGACCGCCGGTGGTCAAGAAACCGAATCGATCATCGAGCCGGCGGAGCACTTCGGACGGGCCGAAGGTGTGAAGTCGCGCCGCTGCCAACTCTATGGCAAGCGGCAATCCGTCCAGGCGCCTGCAGATCTCACCAAGCGTGGCGCCGTCCTCGGCTCCTACAGACTGGGGTGCGCGAGCGACAAGCAGGGCGACGGAGGATATCGTCATGAGGTCGTTGACGGAAGCGGCGCTGTCGTGCGCTGGAACCGCAAGACCATCGAGACGGATCAACTGCTCTCCTGTGATGCCCAGGGGTTCGCGGCTGGTTGCCAGCACCTTGATCGTTCTGGACGCTGACAGGATCGTGGCCGCGTTCTGTGCCACACCGTTGACCACGTGCTCACAATTGTCCAGCACGATCAGGGCGGTCTTGTTGGAGAGCGAACGCCGCAGAGCGACATCCAGAGGCTCGTTAGGGACCGTTCTTACTGCCAGGCTGCTGGCAAGCTGTCCCGCCACCTGCGAGTCGCCGGCCACGGCCGCCAGATCGACGAACCAGACCCCGTCCGGAAACTGAGATTGGACCAGCCCGCAAGCCTCAATTGCCAATCTCGTCTTACCAATTCCCCCAGGACCGACGAGCGTCACGAGTGGGGACGCCTGGATGGATTGCTGCAGATCGATCAGGTCGCGGACTCGACCGACGAAGGAACTGATCGGCCGCGGAATGTTGCCGGTCAGGGCGGGCGGCGATGCAGGGGATCGGATGGGAGGGAACGCGGCGGGCCGCTCGAGATCGATGAGCTGAAATACCTGCTCCGGACGGGTCAGGTCCTTGAGGCGGTTCATACCGAGGTCGAGAAGATCAGTCCCAGTCGGGAGTTCGTCGGACAGCATCGATTCGGCGGCCTTGGTCAGCAGGATTTGGCCTGGATGGCAGATTGCCAGGAGCCGTGCGCAGCGGTTCAACGCCGCACCAAAGTAGTGATTTTCGCGTAGCTGCGCCTCACCCGTATGCATTGCGACTCGCACCTTCAGGTCCAATTCGCCCGGCCAGGATTCGGCGGAGAAGTTCTTCTGGATTTCCAGCGCACATGCCGCGGCGTTTGCCGCGGTCCTGAAAACCGCCAGCACGCTGTCGCCTTCACGCCCGGCCTCTACCCGCTCCCCCTCGTGGTCCCGGACGGCGGCGGCCAGGATTTCGTCATGGCGGACCATGGCGGTTCGCATTGCCTTGGGCTTACTTTCCCAGGCCTGCGTCGACCCCCGGAGGTCGGTGAGCATGAACGTGATGGTGCCCTCAGGGAGTGGGGCCATGCCGCCATGACAGTAACGCAGCCAGCCGCCCGGCCCGACATGACAGATCACATGACAAGCTCGTCAATCGCTGCTAGCCTCCGCGCGGGTTAGCTGTGGCCGCCACCACCCGTGGATCCGTTGACGAGATCAAAGGGCGCCGGAAACGGCGCCTCGTGGCGATCTGGATCGTCGGGGCGGTATTCCTGGTTGGCAACGCACTGGATCTCCTCGGGGTGATCAATTGGGGGCCGGGGCAAAACAACCCAGACAGCAGGGTCACCGTACTTTTGTCGGCGGCGCTGTTCTGGGTCGCAGTGGCGATGGTGATTCTCTGTTTTCGAGACCTGGTTTCGATCTTCAAGCATCGCTCGAGGCCCCCGACACTTGCGGACCTCAAGAAAGCTCAGGCTGAGGCGGGCGACGCAGCTGACACCGGCTCTCTCTGGAACGAAGCGAGCGAGTGGATGCAAAAACATTCGGCGCTTGTCGGTTTGACCGGCTTCGTCGTAGGCGCTCTTGGCGGCCACTTCTTCTGGGGGGTTGGGGGCTATTGAGGTCGCTGTGGACGTGGCTCTGGAAATATCTATTCCGCGCGCACGCGGTTGTTCCACTGACCGTGGCGGCGCTCTTTGTCTTCGTGACGCTATTTGCATTCAACGAATTTGCATTTCGCTTCGTCGCGGCGAAATGCAAGGACATCGCTCCCGACAGTTGGTGGCAGCCAACTGGCGCATTCATTGCAGTGACTTGCGCTTTCTTTCTCGGCGGCCTGCTGGGCAAACTGCCACATAAGAAGGTCGAGCCGGGAAAGGACATTGCCCTCAGGGCAACTCAGTTCAACCTGACCGCGCTCAGCTTGGCCATCGCCGGCGCCTGGTGGTACGAGACCGTAGCCCTGGCGAGTAATGGCAAGAAGGAACCAATAACCCAGTACGTCATGTGCATCAAGGGGGCCCAGAACGACTGGACAATTTTGGTGTTCATAGTGGCGGCGCTGATCCTCGGTCGCTGGCTGTGGCACCGTCCGGGGAGTCACCTGCAGTGATCGAAGGGGCATTTATCGCTGCCGTTGCGGCGGGAGGGATCGCGAGGGGAGGCCTCATTGCCATTGCGGCAGGGGGCCCCGGCCTGCTTCTGTTCGTGACCGGGTACGACGTTCTCTGTTTGGTGAAGGGCTGGCCAACTCCGGGTCAGGTGATCCAGTGGTGGTCGCGCGATCATCCATTTCTTGCCGGCCTGTTCGCACTATTTGTTGGGGCATTCGTGGCGCACATCTTTTGGCACGCCACGTGACAGCACGTCAGGAAAGGGAGGTCCTTATGGCCGCCGACGGGCTATCCCTTCATGCGGCCAACAACGCGACTCAAGACTGAGCGAGCCAGCAATACTGCCTCTGATCTGGCGAGCCGCCTGCCTGCGTCCAGCAATCCCTCAAACGATGGCGCATCTAGCTTTTTTCGCAATTCCGCCAGCCCTTGTGAACTCTCCACCATATTGACTGAGCTCACTACCCAATTGGCGTCTCCTCGAAGTTGTGCCGCAACCGAGTACAACAGGACTGAGGCTTCATAGTCGCCGTCGGCTCGAGCAACCGAGGCACAGCCGTCGAGGGCCATCGACGTGTTCCAAATATCGTTGTACTTCTCACCGATCTCAAGCGATTCGGACCACAGTGCGGCGCCTTCCGCAACCTCCCCTCGATAGATGGCGAGCTCTGCCAAGGTGCCAAGGACGACTCCACCCTCGTAGGGCGTGCCATGCAGGCGAGCTAGTGCGACCGCTTCTCTCGCTCTTTCAAGGGGCTCTGACCCTTTGTCTCCCATTTGGTAACGGAGGTACGCCCAATCGTTGAGCACACTGGCAAGTTGTCTCGCATCGCCTGTCCGCCGGCCCCATTGGATGGCGTCTTCAAGAACTTCGACGGCCTGATCCATCTCGCCCCGATTCATGTGGCAGCCGGCCAGGACCAGACCGGCCATCGAACGGTAGGTAAAGTCTCCAAGCTGCTCCTGAATTCGCATCGCTTCCCTCGCGCATTCCTCTGACATCTTTTCATCGCCGGTGTAATGGCCCAAAAGACGGCCGTACTCGAGCAGAGCCCGGACACGCATGGACGTGGGATCAGGCAGGGCCGCGAGAGCCGAGGACAGCCACATAGCGATGTCATGGAGCTGGCTGCGAGTCCACGAATAGAACACCAGCGGGCGCGCGAACGCCAGCAGCTCAGGCTGCCGAGTGCGCAGTCCCCACTCCATGGCCGCCCGCATATCGTCGCGAACGATGTCGAGCTGCTCCGTCCACGCTAGCTCGCGCGCTGACCACAAATCGTCATCTGCTGCGCGTGCCATGCCCAGGAAGTACTCGAAATGAGAGCGGCGCACGTCCTCAGCATTCCCTCGCCGCTGCAGCCGACGGCCGGCATATTCCTTCACTGTCTCCAGCAAGCGATAGGTGTTCGAACCAGAGCGTTGGACGAGCGACTTTTCGGCGAGTGATGCCAGGGTGTCGAGCGCATCCCCATCGTTGAAGTCGACTGGAGAGACAGCCGCGACCGCGCTCAAGTCAAAGACTCCGGAGAATGAGCTGAGGCGCTCCAGCAGACGTTGGTCTTTGTCTGCCAGCAGCTCGAAGCTCCAGTCGAGCGTGGCCTGCAACGTGCGATGTCGCGCATCCGCCGTCCGGCCGCCGGTGGTCAAGAATCCGAATCGATCATCGAGCCGGCGCAGCACTTCGGCTGGCCCGAAGGTGTGAAGTCGCGCCGCTGCCAGCTCAATGGCAAGCGGCAATCCGTCCAAGCGCCTGCAGATCTCACCAAGCGTCGCGCCGTCCTCGGCTCTTACAGACTGGGGTGCGCGAGCGACAAGCAGGGCGACGGAGGATGTCGCCATGACGTCGCTGGCGGAAGCGGCACTATCGTGCGCTGGAACTGCAAGACCATCGAGACGGATCAACTGCTCTCCGGTGATGCCCAGGGGTTCGCGGCTGGTGGCCAGCACCTTGATCGCTCTCGATGCGGACAGGATCGTGGCCGCGTTCTGCGCCACACCGTTGATCACGTGCTCACAGTTGTCCAGCACGATCAGGGCGGCTTTGTTGGAGAGCGAACGCCGCAAAGCGACATCAAGAGGCTCGTTAGGGACCGTTCGTACTGCCAGGGTGCTGGCAAGCTGTCCGGCCACCTGCGAGTCGCCGGCCACTGCCGCGAGATCGACGAACCAGACCCCGTCCGGAAACTGAGATTGGATCAACCCGCCAGCTTCAATGGCCAATCTGGTCTTGCCAATTCCCCCAGGACCGACGAGCGTCACAAGTGGGGACGCCAGGATGGATTGCTGCAGTTCGATCAGGTCGCGGACTCGACCGACGAAGGAACTGATCGGCCGGGGAATGTTGCCGGTCACGGCCGGCGGCGATGCAGGGGATAGGATGGGAGGGAACTCGGCCGGCCGCTCGAGATCGATGAGCTGAAAGACCTGCTCCGGACGGGTCAGGTCCTTGAGGCGATTCAAGCCGAGGTCGAGAAGATCAGTCCCCGTTGGGAGCTCGTCGGACAGCATCGATTCGGCGGCCTTGGTCAGGAGGATCTGGCCTGGATGACAGATGGCCAGAAGCCGGGCGCACCGATTCAACGCTGCACCGAAGTAGTGATCTTCTCGCAGCTGGGCTTCTCCGGTATGCAGCGCGACCCGAACCCTCAGGTCCAATTCGCCCGGCCAGGTTTCGGCGGAGAAGTTCTTCTGGATTTCCAGGGCGCATGCCGCGGCGTTTGCCGCGGTCCTGAAAACTGCCAGTACGCTGTCGCCCTCCCGCCCGGCCTCTACCCGCTCCCCCTTTTGATCCCGGACCGCGGCAGCCAGGATCTCGTCATGGCGCGCCATGGCGGCTCGCATCGCCTTCGGCTGACTTTCCCAAGCCTGGGTCGACCCCTTGAGGTCAGTGAGCATGAAGGTGATGGTGCCCTCAGGGAGTGGGGCCATGCCTTCATGACACTAACTCAGCCAGCTGGTTCAAAAGAGCCTCGTTTTTGGGCCCGCTGCCGTGGTGTGACAACCCCCCAGGAAAGGCGCAAGATCCTTGCCTCCCGATGAGCGACTTGCTCTCGGGCGTGCCTACCACCGCGGTTAGGAAAGGGAGGTCCTATATGGCCACCACTGCAATTCACAGCAATGCCCAAGTCGCCCGTCGCGCCTATGAAGCTTTCGGATCGGGCGATATGGCGACAGTGAGGCAGCTGATGACCGACGACACGGTCTGGCACATCCTGGGTAAGAACCCGCTCTCGGGTGACAAAAAGGGCAAAGATGCCGTCTTCAGCTTCTTTGGGCAGCTCATGCAGCTGTCAGGAGGCACCTTCCATCTCGATATCCACGACGTCCTTGCCAGCGACCAGCACACCATCGTCTTGGTGACTGAGCATGCGGAGAAGGACGGCAAGAAATGGCGAAGCAACGCCGTTCACGTCATTCACCCTGACGCCGAAGGCCGCACCAAGGAGTTCTGGGCTTTCCAGGAGGACCAGAGGGCCGCAGACGATTTCTGGGGCTAGGGCGCTCTGTTAGCAGCCAAATAGTCGGAAACGCAACGAGGCGAGGCGCCGGTCGTAACCGCGGTTCCTCGCCTCGTCCATTCGGGGGAGGGGCGGGTCAATGCCTGTCGAACAAGTAGCCCCAGGCCTCTATGTCCAAGCTGCGTGCTCCACCGCCTGAACTAAAGCGGCTTGAGGTTGACCTTGACTCGCGTCCTGGTGTTGCGTCGCGACTTAAGTTTCAAACGATTGTTGGGGTCGACTATGCATTCGAGCCAGTACGCGCCAGGAGGCACTTTCCTCACCTCTATGTACTGCTCCTGCACCCCCTTCCAGTAGACATCTCCCCACCCCGGCTTGATGCCCATCTGGCGCCGCTTCTTGGCGGCGTAGTCCGGACAGCGCAGGAAGAGGCGGCGGCCTGCATCGTTGCGAAGCTTGGCTACGTCTTCCAGACAAAACGATTGCTTCAGCGACTTTCCGACCACCTGGCCTGTCTTCACCGACCGCAGCTCGTACTCGAGAAAGTTCGTGAAATGCCAATGGTTGTGGTCCGAGTTGTAGTCAAACTTCGCGCTACCAGCCGGGCGCCTTTTCCACTGGTCGGGTGGAAGCTCGTCATCTTCGATGAGCTGCTCAACCTTGGCTCGCCCAGGGTTTCCCTTCAGTTTGGTGATCTCCAGCAGGAGGACGCCTTGACCGATGTTGGCAACGCAGTTGGAGAAGATGAGGTGCGCGTGCCCCCGATGCCTCTTGCCTTCAGCCGCCTCGAGCTCATCGGGATCCGTGATGACCCCGTAGTCGTCCAGGAAGCTCTTTGAGTGCTGGCCGGGCGGTTTCCCGTAGTACTTGTAAGTGCGGTGCCTGCCTTTCAGGGGCTTGAGCTCGGGGAGTCGTTCCGACATTCCGCACTTATATACACCCGCAATGGCACGTGTGATCGACTTAGCATTCGCTTGGAGGAGAGGACGTGACCAACGCCGTGTGGACCGGATCGCTCTCGCTTGGCATGGTCGTCGTGCCGGTGCGCCTCTACCCGGCGATTCGGAAGAAGGCAGTGCGGTTCCACGAGCTGGATCGAAGCGGCCGCCGGGTTCGGCACGTACGGGTTTCAGAGCCTGTTCCGGAGCCGGGCGTGGAATGGGAGCCTCCCAAGCTTCATGTCCCCACCCGGAGCCCCGAGCCAACCTTCGAGGCGCCTGCGCCGGAGGTTGCGTACGAGGAAATACGCAAGGGCTACGAGGTGGCGCCCGGCGAGTACGTGAGCCTGACGCGCGAAGAGGTCATGACCCTGTCGCCCGAACGCAGCCGGGTGATCGACGTGCAGCAGTTCGTCGACGTTTCGGCGGTAGACCCGATCTATTTCGAGTCTCGCCAATACGTGGTGCCAGACCGGGAGTGGACCTCACCATTCCGGCTCCTTCATCGCGCCATGGCAGATGCGAACCGGATGGCGATTGGGTGGGTGACGTTGCGGTCGCGGCGCTACCTGAGCGCGGTACGGCCATACAAAGACTTGATGCTGTTGACCACGATGGTCCACGCGGATGAGACCGCGCCGGCCAACTTCTGGATTCCCCCTGCCGTAGAGCCGACCGAAAAGGAGCTCAAGATGGCTCGCCTGCTGGTCGACACGCTGACCGGCCCATTCGAACCGGAGCGCTATCCGGACGAGCACCGCCAGCGTTTGCTCGAGGCAATCGGGGCCAAGACGCCCACCGTCGCCGTGCCACCGAATGGACCGTCGCCGACGAAGGTGCTCGACCTGATGGCCGCGCTGGAGGCGAGCGTTAAGGCCGCTAAGGCAGCGCAGGCGAAGGAACTGAAGCAGACGAAATCCCGCAGGAGTCGTTCAGCCGGCACGTAAGACTGCGGCGGCTATAGTCTTGCTCGTGCGGAGCCGCACGTGATCCGAACCGGCGACGAATATCGCGAGTCAATCCGCGACGGCCGGGAGATTTGGATCGACGGAGAGCGAGTCAAAGACGTAACGACTCACCCGTCGTTCAAGCCGATAGTCGATCTGCGGGCGCGAATCTACGATATGGCGCACCAGGAAGCGACGCGCGACGTGATGTCGTACGTCGATCCCAAATCCGGCGAACGATGTGCGATCGGGTCACAGCTTCCACTGACGAAAGCCGACTGGCACGCGAAGCGACTCGCCGTCGACACCGTTCTCGACGACGTTGGTGGAATCGTCACCCGGGTCGGGGACGAGACGGTGGGCGAGATGTGGTCGCTGTACGACGGCCAGGACGTGCTCAACGAGATCAACCCGCGCTTCTCCGAGAACATACGGCGGCACGTCCGCCAGGCGGAGGTGGGAGATCCCTTCCATGTTTCCGCCAACACCGATCCAAAGGGCGATCGATCGAAACGGCCGCAGGACCAGGATCCGGACGTTTTGCTGCGGGTGGTGGACGAGACCGATAGAGGCATCGTCGTGCGCGGGGCCAAGTTCGAGACGGCGGCGGCGTACGCCGACCAGGCCTTCGTCAAGCCAACCATCGGTGACTGGGGCAGCGCTGAGCTGTCCGAGTATGCGGTTGGTTTCATTGCTCGCATGGGCGCTCCTCGAATTACTCACATCTGCCGCTCAACGTTCGGTGGCCACCAATCGGCCGAGGACTATCCGCTGTCGAATCGATTCGACGAGATCGAGACGATGATCGTGTTCGACGACGTAGTGGTCCCCTGGGAGGACGTCTTCTTCTACCAGCACACTCGGGCCGCCGCCTTCATTAGGGCGACGCTGCATCGCTACAGCGCCTTCCCATTCGTGCAACGCCATTTGCGGCTCGCTGACTACCTGATCGGGATCGCTTACACCAACGCCCAGCAGACCGGCGTGAAGATGCATCAAGGCGTCCGGGAGAAGATCGCGCAGCTCGTGTGCTACCGCGAGAGCATCAACGCCCACCTGACCGCTGCGATCGAGCTTGCCGAGCGCAGCCCCGCGGGCCTCTTGATGCCGAACCAGGCTCTGCTCTACACGGGCCGCGTCCTGGCCTGCTCTCAGCTTCCCACCATGATTCACATCGCTCGCGATCTGTGCGGCGGTCAGATCAGCGTCATGCCGGATGCGGCAACCTTCGCGCATCCAGTGCCAGGAAAGATGCTCGAAAAGTACTTCCGCATCGGCGACATCGAAGCCGAGGAGCGCCGGCGCTTCATGATGCTGGCTCGAGATTTGCTCAACTCAAACTACGCAGGCCACCGCCTGACTTTCCAGTTGTTTGCGCAGTCGCCGGCTTTCTCGCATCTGCTTGCCGTCTACAACAACTACGACTTCGCCGGACCGGTCGAGCTCGTCAGGCATTACATCGACACCGACAAGCCGGCCAACCAATTGGCGTGACCAAGCGCGTCACCGCCGGCGGTCATGTACGCATACGTCCTTTCAATACAAAGGACACGTACCCCGAGCAGCGCCTGAACAACGACCTGAGCCAGGCAGTCATCGCCGGTAAGACGATCTATCTGCGCGGTCAGGTCGCGCAGGACCTCGACACGAGCAAAGCCGTCGCCATCGACGACCCTGCCGGTCAGGCGCGGAAGATCATGGAAAACATCAAGCAGCTGCTCGGGGAGTGCGGCGCCGAGCTCGCACACGTCGTTCGGTGCGACGTCTATCTGACTGATATCGCACACCGGGAGGCTGTGTATCAGGAGCTGGGTCGCTGGCTGAAAGGCGTCTATCCCGTGTTCACCGGAGTTGTGGTCGCTGCGTTGGCCAGGCCTGAGTGGCTGGTCGAGGTGACGGCCATTGCGGTTCTTCCAGACGAGGCGCCGTGACCTTCTCGCTGGCGGGGCGCTGCGCTCGCACCGGCATGTTCGGGGCCGTCGTCAGCTCGTCATCTCCGGCAGTGGCCGCGCGCTGCATCTTCGCCCGCGCGGGAACCGGTGCCGCGTGCTCCCAGAATGTCACGGACCCGCGCCTGGGTCCGCAATTGCTCGACCTGCTGGCCACGGGACGCGACGCGCGCAGCGCCCTGGACGAGGTCGTGGCCAAGGCGCCACACATCGAGTACCGCCAGCTCTGCCTGGTTGATGCATCGGGGAAGGGTGCAGCTTATTCGGGGGCGAAGGCGCTCGGACTGCACGGCATTCGAATCGGAACCGACTGCGTATCTGCCGGCAACTTGCTCGCCAATGAACATGTGCCTGCCGCGATGGTCGCGGCCTTTGAAGCCCGACCAGAAAGCCACCTCGGCGACCGCCTGATCGACGCGCTGCAGGCGGCGGTGGGGGCCGGTGGCGAAGCAGGACCGGTCCACTCGGCTGGTTTGGTGCTGGTGCGCGACGTCCCCTGGAACGTCGCCGACCTTCGCGTGGACTGGGCCGAGGACGACCCGGGTTCGGAGCTCGCGGCGTTGTGGGAGATCTATCGCCCGCAGCTGGACGACTACGTCCAGCGGGCAATCGATCCGTCGAGAGCTCCCACATATCCCGCTCGCTAGAGCAGTTCCAGCTCCCCATCCGGCGCGCTTCGCGCGCCACCTTCCCCACAAGTGGGGAAGCAGGCAAGCAAGCAGAGGGGTAGAACACCCGATTTAGAGTTCGACTTTTCGTGCCAACACCACAGTGGGACGGCCCAAAAGCCGGATTAAGATAGGGCCGTTACGGCCTCGCACCAGCGCCGCCGAGGGCCGCTCTTGATAGGGCGCTGACTCTGGGGAGGGTTCATGTTCGCAAGGCGACTGGTTCTGCCTTTTGTCATTCTTGTTGCGATCATCCTGTCGGCGTGCGGCGGAACGACTACTGCCACCAGCACGAAGTACACGGGAACGATTCACATCTCGTCCTCGACCTGGACCGGGTACGCGGTCCTCTATGTCGCCAAAGCCAAGGGCACCTGGAAGACCCACGGCCTGGACGTCGACTTCAAGGTGGTGGAAGACCCGAACGACCGCTTCATTGCCATGGCGGCGGGACGGCTGGAGGGCATGGCAACAACAGTGGACACCTACGCGCGGCAGCAGTCGGCCGGCGTACCCGCGGTTGAGATATTTCCTATCGACGCATCGGTCGGCGGTGACGGCATCCTGGCCAGCAAATCGATCAAGACGGTGGGCGACCTGAAAGGAAAGTCCATCGCCGTCAACCAGGGCTCGGTTTCCGAGTTCTTCCTGGCCCAGGTGCTGCAGGCGAACGGCATGTCGTTGAAGGACGTCAAAGAACTGAACATGAAGTCGGGCGAGGCGGGTGCCGCTTTCGTCGCCGGCCGCGTTGACGTTGCGGTCACCTGGGAGCCCTGGCTGAGCAAAGCACCGAAGCAGCGCGCGGACACTCAGATACTCGTGTCCTCGAAGCAATATCCGGACCTGATCATGGACAGCTTCGGGTTCCGCAAAGAGTTCATCCAGAAGTATCCGGACACGGTCAAGGAATTCATGAGGGCCTATTACGACGCGTTCGACTGGATGAAGAAGAATCCGGCCGAGGCGAACAAGATCATCGGTGACGCGGTCGGTGAATCGGCAGACGACGTCAAGGCCGACCTGGACACGATAGTGATGTACGACCTGACGATGGGAAAGAAGATCATGGGCACGAGCAGCGCCCACGGAAAGATCTATGACACCGCCAAAGCGGCGGCAGATTTCTGGAAGTCCTTAGGCAAGATCGACACGGTCATGAATCTCAACGACGCGATCGATCCCAGCTTCATCAACAGCTTGTAGGCATTCGTGAGTGAGCGGGTCCCAGTGACCCAGGCGGCGCTGGCGCGCCCCCCTCGAGGGCAGCGCCGGCGCCGAGGCCTGCTTCGCACCTACCTGACGCCCAAGCAGGCGATTCCACGCAGGGTCGTTTTCGGCCTGGGGATCGGCAGCTTTGTCGTCATCCTGGCCGTCTGGAGCCTGGCATCAGCCGTCATCCAGAGCGACCTATTTGCCCCCAGCCCGACGAAGGTCGCGAGGGTGTGGGTGGACATGATCTTGCACAGGAACTTCCTGTCCGATGTTGGGTGGAGCGCCTTCCGGATCATCGGCGGCTTCGTGATCGCCGCCGTGATGGCAGTGCCCCTGGGCCTGCTGATGGGTTCGTTCGAGGTCGTCCGGTCGTTCTTTCAACCCCCTATCAACTTCGTCCGCTACATGCCCGCCTCGGCATTCATCCCGCTGCTGATCCTGCTCATCGGGCTCGATGAAAACGAGAAGCTCATGGTCATCTGGATTGGCGTCTTCTTCCAGCTCGTGCTCATGGTCATGGACATTGCGCACCGGGTCCCGGACGAGATGCTCAACGTTGCTTATACACTCGGCGCCTCTCGATGGAAGGTTTTCTACAAGGTGTTTCTGCCCGCCACCTTTCCGGAAGTGGTAGATGCGTTGCGCATCACCATGGGCTGGGCCTGGACCTACTTGATAGTGGCCGAGATCGTGTCGGCCGAGCGCGGCATCGGCGCTTTCATCCTGGTTTCCGAGCGGTACCTTCGATCGGATGCGATCATCGCCGCCATCATCACCATTGGCGTCCTGGGATTGATCACGGACTCAGTCATCGCCATGGTCCATCGCCGCGCGTTTCCCTATGTCGAAAAGGTGCACGCGTGAGCGAGATCCGCTTCATCGACGTGGCGATGACCTTCCCGACCCGTCACGGGGAGGTGCGGGCGCTCGAGAAGATTTCGCTCACGGTGCCCGACGGACAGTTCGCCTGCATCGTCGGGCCGTCAGGCTGCGGCAAGTCAACGCTGCTGAACGTGGCTGCAGGCCTTGTGACACCGACTGAGGGCGAGGTTCTGGCCGATGGCAAACCGGCGGACTCGCCCGGCTCCGACCGAGGCATGGTGTTCCAGTCGTATTCGCTGTACCCGTGGCTCTCGGTGCAGCGCAACATCGAGTTCGGCCTCGAGATCAAGGGCACGCCGAAGCCCGAGCGAAGGCGTCAGTCGAGCGAATTGATTCGCTTGATGAAGCTGGAGGGGTTCGCCGATGCCTACCCGAAAGCACTGTCGGGTGGAATGAAGCAGCGCGTGGCGATCGCTCGGGCGCTGGCGAACGATCCCGAGGTGCTGTTGATGGACGAGCCGTTCGGGGCGTTGGATGCGCTGACCCGGCAGATCATGCAGGAGATGCTGACCGAGATCTGGCAGCGATATCGCAAGACTGTGCTCTTCGTCACGCACGACATCGACGAGGCGATATTTCTCGGCGACGTGATCTATGTGATGACCAACCGGCCGGGCCGCATCCGCACCACGCTGCAAGTCGATCTGCCCCGGCCGCGGACCTTCGACATGGTGGGGGGCCTGCGTTTCGCCGAGCTGCGCAACCAGGTGGTCGACGTCATTCACGAAGAGAGCCTGAAGGCTGTCGAATCGGAGCTGACGCGTGCCTGATTCGAAACGCTACCGGCCGATGGACGCGATGCTGTACCCGCGCTTCACGGGGATCGGGAGCTTCATGCGGCTCCCGCAGGTCCAGGACATGGATGGCGTCGATGCCGCGATCGTCGGCATCCCGTTCGACACCGGCGTCAGCTATCGCATCGGCGGCCGCTTCGGGCCCGCTGCGATTCGTGAGGCGTCACGGCTGCTGCGCCCCTTCCACGCCGAGCACGAGATCGAGATCTTCGACCACCTGTCGGTGGTCGACGCGGGTGACCTGCCGGTCGTCCCCGGCAACATCGAAGCTACCTACAAAGTGATCCTCGATGGGCTCAAGCCGATCCTCGAGGCCGGCGTCGTGCCACTTTCCCTGGGCGGGGACCATGGGATCACGCTGGGCGAGCTGCGCGCGGTCGCCAAACAGCATGGTCCGGTGGGCCTCATCGACTTCGATTCCCACACCGACACGTGGGACAGCTACTGGGGTGGTGAGCGGTATACGCACGGCACCTGGTGTATCCGCGCCATCGAGGAAGGGTTGATCGACACCAAGCGCGCGGTGCAGGTCGGGATCCGCGGCGGCCTCTACGGATCAGAGGACCGCGGTGGCGCGAGGGCGCTGGGCCTTCACCTCATCCCGACCGAGGAACTGCTGACGCGAGGCATCGATGACGTTCTGCCAGAGGTGCGGGAGCGTGTCGGGTCGGGCCCGGTCTTCCTGAGCTTCGACATCGATTCGGTGGATCCGGGCTTCGCCCCGGGCACCGGGACGCCTGAGGTGGGGGGGCCAAGCAGCAGGGATGCGTTGCGTCTCGTTCGCGGGATGACCGGCATCGAGTTCGTTGGCTTCGATCTGGTCGAGGTGATGCCGCAGTACGACTCGGGTGAGGTTACGTCCCTGCTGGCGGGCACCCTGGTGCACGAGTTTCTGGCGCTCCTTGCCCTTCGCCGGCGAGACAGTTAACCAACGACCAACCGGGCCCGAATGGCCCATAAATCGCGGCGGGTATGACCATTTGTGCCCGAATGGCCGAATCTAGGCGGGAGCTGCTCCGCTGCGGCGGGCGAAAATCGCGAGCAGGTCGTAAGCGATGTGGGCCGCCGCGATCGCGGTGACCTCGGCGTGGTCGTAGGCGGGGGCGACCTCCACGATGTCCGCACCTATCAGCTGAAGGTCGACAAGGCGCCTGAGCACCGCCTGCAGCTCGCGCGTGCTCATGCCCCCGGCCTCGGGGGTGCCGGTTCCTGGAGCGTGAGCGGGATCGAGCACGTCGATGTCGACCGAGACGTACATCGGGGCATCGCCAACGCGACGATGGATTCGCTCCACGACCTCGTCGATGCCGCGCTCTTCGAGGTCCATGGTGGTGACGATCTGAAAACCGAGCTCGGCATCGTCGACCAGATCCTGCTCCGAGAAGATGGGACCGTGCACCCCGACGTGGATGCAGCGATCCAGCCGAAGCAACCCCTCTTCAGAGGCGCGGCGGAAGGGTGTCCCGTGGTTGTACGAAACTCCGAAGTGGCCTTGCCACGTATCGAGGTGAGAATCGAAGTGGACGACTGCCAGCGGCCCGAACTTCCTGCGGGAGGCGCGGAGAAGGGGCAGGGCGATGGTGTGATCGCCGCCGAGGGCAAGAATGTGCTTGCAGGTTCCGAGCAAACGATCGGCGCCGGCTTCGATTTGCGAGATCGCTTCGGCGATGACGAAGGGGTTACATGCGATGTCGCCCGCGTCCGCAACCTGCTGCAGAGCGAACGGCTTCACCTCCATGTCCGGGTGGTACGGCCGCAGCAACCGGGAGCCCTGCCGGATTGCTCCGGGCCCGAAGCGCGCACCGGGTCGATAGGTGACCCCGCTGTCGAAGGGGACTCCGACGACGGCTATGTCGCAGGTGCTGACCTCATCGATGCGGGGCAGCCGGGCGAAAGTCGGCGCGCCGGCATAACGGGGGACCGCCATCGCATCGAGTGGTCCGCGGGGTTCAGCAGGCATGAGGCCGCAGAAAGTATGTCAGGCACCAATTCATAATCACCTGATGAAGAGCAAGACCATCTCGGCCACTGAAGCCAGCCGGCTGTACGAGCTCGACCGCACCCATTGGCTGCATCCGATGGGCGACCTCGGCGCCGCGGCCGGGACGATTCCTCAAGTCATCTTCAGCCGCGGCGAGGGCGCAACGCTGACCGACATCGAGGGACGCACTTACATCGACGGCCTGGCCTCGCTGTGGAACGTGAACGTAGGCCACGGCCGTCGCGAGCTGGGCCAAGCGGCCGCGGACCAGATGGGCGAGCTCGCTTTCAGTTCAGCCTATGGGGGATTCAGCCACGCACCCGCTGTTCAGCTGGCCGAGAAGCTGGCCGAGCTGGCGCCGGGCGAGCTGGAGGTGACCTTCTTCGCGTCCGGTGGCGCAGAGGCCAACGACACCGCGTACAAGATCGCCCGCCTTTACTGGCACGTCCGCGGCGAGCCGGAGCGGGTGAAGATCGTTTCCCGGCATCGCGATTACCACGGCCTCACTTGGGGGGCGACAAGCGCCACGGGGCTGCCGATGTTCTGGAAGGGCTTCGGCCCGCTGGCGCCGGGCTTCCTGCACGGTCCTTCTCCCGATCCCTATCGCTACTCAGGTAGCGGGTCCGCCGGGGCCGCCTACGCGCGCGAGATGGAGAAGGTGATCGTGGAGGCGGATCCAAAGACCGTGGCAGCGGTAGTGGCCGAGCCGGTGCAAGGGGCGGGCGGCGTGATCGTCCCGCCCGACGACTACTTTCCTGCGCTTCGAGAGGTGTGCGATCGCCATGGAGTGCTGCTGATCGCGGACGAGGTGATCACGGGATTCGGCCGCACAGGCAAGTGGTTCGCCATGGAGCACTGGAACGTGGCTCCGGACATGATGATCTTCGCCAAGGGCGTGACCAGCGGATACCTGCCTCTTTCCGGGGTAATGCTGAGCCGCGATGTACACGACACCTTGAAGTCGTTAGGCGGTGCGTTTCCTCACGGGTTCACGTACAGCGGCCACCCGACCGCCTGCGCAGTCGCGCTGCGCAACCTTCGGATCATCGAGGAGGAGGGCCTCGTCGAGCGCGCCCGGGTGATGGGCGGCAAGATGCTTGCGCGATTGCGTGAGCTCGAGACCCACGAGATAGTCGGCAACCTCCGCGGTCTGGGGCTGGTGGCCGGAGTCGAGCTTGTGCGCGATCGCGAGAGCAAGGCTTCGTTCGATGTGTCACTGGGAGCGGCGCGAAGGGTGATGCTGGCGGCCCTGGAGGAGGGCGTGATCGTGCGGGCCCTGTCCGGTGACGTGATCGCCCTCTCGCCACCTTTCGTGATCACAGAAGAGCAGATCGACCGGATGGTGTCGGTGCTGGATCGGGCCATCACGAGGGTCGCGCGCGAACTCGGCTAGCGGACCGGGGCTGGGCGCAACCGGCACTTATGAGCAGCGTCATCATGGCTTCGTCGGCAAGATACTGCCGCCGCGATATGAGACGAACCGGCGGTAGTCAAATCGGTTGACAAAGATCCATTGCACCTCGTTTTCCGTGTAACCAAGCATGCTTGTGAGCTGCACCTCCTGCCGACCGCTCTGAAAGTTGATCAGGGAACCAGGGATCCGGTTGTTAGGGTCATTGGGAAGCCACCAATGGCCAAGCTGCGATTCAGCGATGCCCTGATCTCGGCCCATCGTGTGCAGGTTACTTCGGGACGCTCCGAAGAGATGTCGAGGTCAGGCTACCGATGATAATCCGATTCGGCCATCGTCGAACGCCCGTTCGGTTTCCTAACTTCCAAGACGCTCTCCACAACGCTTCAAGAATCCAAGGGTGGATAACTCTCTCCTATGTAGGGTCCCCTCCGCCTGCTGAAAACGCAAAACTACTGACCAGAGCATGGCTGTAAATGTGGATCTGGCGGTACGTGTACTCCTCGAAATCGCTGAACAGCAGCTGGCGTTCGTTTGGCCGGAGGCTGAGGCCCGAGCGGCAGATGAGCCTTGGCCTACCGCCCCGCGAGTTGTTGATACCCATTTGCTGCTCCTCGCCCGCAATAGGCTTTTACGGGACGATCGCCTCACGCGGGTCACTGAACCGACTCGTGGTGGGCGGGACATAACTATCTATCACCCCCACGACACCGTCAAGCGCGAGCGCGCAGTAGGTGACGCGGCTGCCCGCAAACGACTTATGTACACGCGCTATCGGACTTGGGCGGAGGGCACTGTAAAGGATCCGGGCGGGATCCTTGGACCCGCTGCGGAACGCGTTCTGCACGCCACTTTGCGCGCCGCAAGCCCATCGGTCGGATACCAGCTTGAGAACCCTGAGGGGGGAGAAACTTCGGAAATTCTTGGCCATGCTGTGGCGTCGGGGCCAGCAGATAACGCTGCCCATGCATACCTAGGCAATCCACCCCGTCGGATCACATTCGTTTTTGAGTCTAAAAGCCGAAGGCAACACATCTACCACGAGACCCCTTCCCTTTATCAGGTCCTCTATAAGGCCGCAGAACTCCAAATTGCGGAGCCGTCAGCTTGGGTTGTGCCCGTCCTTGTGTGCCGACGGGCGCACATTACGGCGTTCCGTCTGTGCAAGGACGTCGGTGCGTACATCATCGACGCGCGGCGACAGTGGCTCCTGCCTCACTCTCGCGTAACCGAGCCCGAGGTCCTCGAGGTGCGCAACGCATTGAACTTCTTGGACCTATACCTCGGTGAAGACCCTTGGATCGATCCTCGAATAGAACGCCACTTACGGACTTTCTTGCCAGCAATCGCCGTTCGCCAAGCTGAACGCTGGCGCTCAGCTGGATGCGGATTCTCAGACCACTACCGAGAACTTTGGCAAGACGGCGCTCTAACCAACTTGGCCAAGATTCGTGAGGAGATGCAGGACCAGCCTTGGTTCCAAGGTGGCTGGTAATCCGGACCATGCCTGGCACCATTTGGCCTGGGATCTCGGGTCCGTTAGTCCTTCGCGATCAGCTCCCGGAGGACCAGCGGCAGGATGCCGCCGTGGTGTAGGTAGCCCACTTCGGTCTCGTTGTCCGCGCGTGCGTGGGTCGTGAACGTGTTCCGCTTTCCGTCATCGCCAATAGCCTCGACCTCGACCTGCTGGCCCGGCTTGATGTTCTGCAGGCCGCGGATCGTGTAAGTCTCGCGACCGGTGAGTCCGAGCGTCTGCATGTTCTCGCCGTGGGCGAATTCGAGGGGCAGGATGCCCATTCCGACCAGGTTGGAGCGGTGGATTCGCTCGAAGCTTTCTGCGATCGCTGCGCGCACTCCCTGGAGGAGCGGGCCTTTCGCGGCCCAGTCTCGTGAGGAGCCGGTGCCGTATTCCTTGCCTGCGATCACGATCACTGGAGTGCCTTCCGCCCGGTACCGCTCAGAGGCATCGAAGATCGTGAGCTCGGCGCCGTCGGGCATGTGGCGAGTCCAGTAGCCCTCGCGTTCGACCAGCATGTTGCGTAAGCGGATGTTGCCGAAGGTGCCGCGGACCATCACCTCGTGGTTGCCGCGGCGGGCGCCGAAGCTATTGAACTCCGGCCGCTGCACGCCGTGCTCAATCAAATACTTGCCGGCGGGGCTGTCGGGTGGGATGGCGCCCGCGGGCGAGATGTGGTCGGTCGTTACCGAGTCGCCGAGCACGGCAAGTACGCGCGCGCCTTCGACATCGGTTAGCGGCCTGGGGTCGGGACCGAAGTCCTCGAAGTACGGCGCCTCCTTGACGTAGGTCGACTTGGGGTCCCACTGGAATATCGGGCCGGTCGGGGCCGACATTTTCTTCCAGTGCTCGTCACCTTCAAAGATCTTCGAGTACTCGCGCTTGAACATCTCCTGCTTCACGCACGCCTGCACGACCTTGTTGACCTCGTCCTGTGACGGCCACAGGTCGGAAAGCATCACGGCCTTTCCTTCTTTGGTGTGGCCGATGGGGTCTTTCGTGAGGTCGATGTTCACAGTGCCCGCGAGCGCGTAGGCGACCACCAATGGGGGAGAGCCGAGGTAGCTCGCCTTGACCAGCGGGTGGATGCGCGACTCGAAGTTGCGGTTGCCGGAGAGGACCGCGGCGACGTTGAGGTCCTCCTTCACGACGGCCGCCTCGATCTCCGGGCTTGCCAGCGGGCCCGAGTTGCCGATGCAGGTGGTGCATCCATAACCAACCAGAAAAAAGCCGAGCTTCTCGAGAGGCTCCATGAGATTGGCCATGTTGAGGTAGTCGGTGACGACCCGCGATCCAGGAGCGAGGCTGGTCTTCACGTACGGCGCTACGTCGAGGCCGAGCTCGACCGCTTTCTTCGCGAGGAGACCCGCGGCCACCATGACCGACGGGTTCGACGTGTTGGTGCAGCTGGTGATCGCGGCGATGACGACCGATCCGTGCTCGAGCTTGGCTGTCGGCCTGGTCGCCACCGCGGCCGCTGTGCGTCCATTGACCGGGCCGCCCTCGTCGATGAGCCGCGACACTGCGTCGGGGCTGGGCTTCGGCCCGTTGCCGAACGCAGCGGTGAAGCTCGCCCAAACCTTCGGAAGGGGCGCGCGGTCCTGCGGGCGCTTCGGTCCCGCCAGGCTTGGCTCGACCTTGCTCAGGTCCAGCTCGAGCATCTCAGTGAACTTTGGAGTCTTGTCGCCGTCGTTGCGGAAGAGGCCCTGTTCCTTCGCGTACCTTTCGACCAGATCGATCTGCTCGCGGCTGCGGCCGGTGACATCGAGATAGCGCAGCGTCTGCGCGTCGATCGGGAACAGCGCGGACGTCGCGCCGTACTCGGGGCACATATTTGAAAGGGTCGCGCGGTCGGGGACTGACAGGCTCGAGAGGCCGTCGCCGCAGAATTCAACAAACTTCTCGACCACTCCGTGCTTGCGCAGCATCTCGGTGAGGGTCAGCACGAGGTCGGTGGCTGTCGAGCCGGCGGGCAGCGCGCCGATAAACCGGACGCCCACGACGATGGGGATGGGGAGGTAGGCGGGCTGGCCGAGGATCGCCGCTTCCGCCTCGATCCCGCCGGTGCCCCAACCGAGCACTCCCAGCCCGTTGACCATCGTGGTGTGCGAGTCCGTGCCCATCAGCGTGTCCGGGATCGCGACCTTGCGGCCTCCCATGTCGCGGATCTGCACGACCTTGGCGATGTATTCGAGGTTGACCTGGTGGCAGATGCCCATGCCGGGCGGCACCAGCGAGAAGTTGTTGAACGCCTGCTGCGCCCAGCGCAGAAGCGCGTAGCGCTCGTGATTCCGCTCGATCTCTTTCTCGATGTTGCGCGTGTACGCGTCGCGGAAACCGAAGGAGTCCACCTGCACCGAGTGGTCGATGACCAGGTCGACAGGCACCAGCGGGTCGACCTTGCCGGCGTCCTTGCCCGCGCGCTTCATGGCCGAGCGCATCGCGGCGAGGTCAACCACGGCAGGCACACCAGTGAAGTCCTGCATGAGGACCCGGGCGGGGAGGAAGGGAAGCTCGGTGTCTTTGGGCGGCGCGGCGGGCCAAGCGGCGAGCGCGTTTACGTTCTTTGCCTCGGTGGTGCCGGCCTCGACCAGGCGCACCAGGCCCTCGAGCAGGACCTTGACCGTCATCGGGAGGCCTGATGGGTCCGCCACCCCCGCCTTGGGGAGCGCGCTCAGCGGGTAGAAGTCGAGGTCGGTGCCGGCCAGTTTCGAGCGTGAGATCACGCTTGAGATCGTACTAGCACCCGCCCCTCACCCTCGCCCTCTCCCCTGCGGGGAGAGGGAAAACTTCAGAGCCGAGCGGTCCAAGCTCGATTGCGCGCCCGTCGACCTCGCGGCTCTGAGGTGAGTCGCTGAAGTTGAGTGCCACGGTCACGGTCTCGTCGCCCTCGGTGCGTTGATAGACGTACACCTCACGGTCGGCGAGCACAGTCCGCCGGTCGCCGCGGCGCAGCGCGGCCGATTCGCTGCGCATTCTCCCGAGCTTTTGAAAGTGCGCGAGCAGGTCCTGGTTCTGCGCGGCGCCCCACAGCATCGGGAGGCGCGCCTCGGCGTTTTCGATCGCGCCGTCGTAGCGCTGGCTGAGGCCCACCTCCGTGCCGTAATAGATGACCGGCATTCCGGGCAGCGTCATGAGCAGCGTGGCCGCGAGCTTGAGCCTGTCGACGTTGCCGCCCGCCATCCACAGAAAGCGGTTCATGTCGTGGTTGTCCAGCAGCGTGGCGAGGGCTAGACCCGGGTAAGCCCTTTCGTGACGGGTCAGCCAGGCCGAAAAGTCCGCTGCGTTCATCCGGCCTCGGGCCAGTGCCTGACGTACGTAATAGGCGAGGTCGAAATCGAAGATCGCGCCGAGGCGGCCCGCGTAGCGCGACAGCCACTCGGTGGTGCCGGTGGCCTCACCCAGAACCAGCGCGTCGGACTTGACCTCGCGCAACCCGCGCCGGAGCTCGACCCAGAAGGCAGGGTCGACCCCGGCCACGTGATCGCAACGGACTCCGTCCACTCCAAATGAGGTCAACCAGTGCTGGGCGGCGCGCACGAGGTGCTGCTGCACGTGAGGGCTGCCGGTGTCGAGCTCCGGCAAAGTGATGACGTCCATGAAGCAGCGGTAGTAGTGAGGCCATTGCCAGAACCGGTAGTAGCTCGCGGCGTCGCCGCCTTTGGCGATCGCGTCGCGGAAGAGGTGGTGGCCGCGGCCGGTGTGGTTGGGCACGAAGTCGAGCAGCACGCGCATACCTCGGTCGTGCGCGGCCTGGACCAGGCGCTTCAGTGCGGCATTCCCGCCATAGCGCGGTTCGACGGTCAGGAAGTCCTCATGGTCGTAGCCGTGATGCGAAGGGCTCTGATGCACGGGGCTGAGCCAGAGCACGTTGCAGCCAAGAGCTGCGATGTGATCGAGGTTTTCGCGGACGCCGTCGAGCGTTCCGCCATATAGCCCGGTGGGATCACCGGGTTCGGGGAGGCTCTCGCCAGAGCGCGCGAACCGGTCGACCATGACGTGGTAGCAGATTGCGTCGCGCACCCAGTCCGGCGGAGGAGGCGCGTCAGCTTCGAAAGCGAACTCCTGGCCGCCCGCGCGAGGATCGGAATCGGATGCCCATACGGGCGGCGCTTCGGGGTCGCTGAGGTGGACGCGGATCTTGTAGCGCGCAACCTCGCCCGTCTCGACCTGCGGCACCGGCCCGCTCCAGCGATGGGAATGGCCGTGCTTGCGCGTGATGCGGGTGAGCGGCTCGGGAGGTTGGCCCTGGACCTCGATAGTCACTGCCTCCACGTCGAGGTCGGAACGCACCTCGGTCAGAAGGACTGAGTCCTTCGCCTCTGGCATCCCCGCATGGAACGCGCCGCCGTAAATCGCGCGGGAGTGCCGCGTTTTCTGCACTGTCGCCTGGTGCTCGAAGAAACCGTCGTCCTCGCCGCTGACCGGTGGGAGCAGAGCGTGAATCGCGAGCAGGAAATACGCGTGCGCGAGTAGGTCGACGCTGCCTGCGTTGAGGAACAGGCCGAGCGAGGATCGCTTGAGCACAGCCTTGTGGAGGGCGGCCAGCGCGTCGGCGCGGTTGAGTGAGCCGGCGTCGTGCCACGCCTTCCAGAGTGTCGCTGCCGTCCCAGTCTCTGGCGGCGGTGGGAAGGCGGCACCCTGCTGGATGCCGGACGACTCGAAGAACGCATGCGCGGCGCCGCGCTCCCCGCAAGCATTGAGGGCGTGAGCCAGCACTACGCCCTGGTTTCCGGGCGCGCCGGCGAACACGCCGGTGCGGTCGTGGTGTTGCGCGATGACAAGGATGCTTCGCTCGTAAAGGTCCGTGACCTCCGGCCGGTCTGTGATGCCGGGGACGCGAGTGATCACCGATGCGCGGGTCGCGCCGGCCAGCGGCGGAGGTTCGAAATCGTCGGGCCAGGTTGCCTCGACCCGGATCCCGGCCTGAGGAAGGACGTCTTTGATCTCGTCATCCCAGCCCAGGGTCACGTTGCCGGAGGCGCGGTACGCGAAGCGTAGGCACTCGCCTACGGCGGCAAGCCGTCGATCAACGATGCCTGCCGTCTCGTGCCTCGAGATCACGCGCAGCACGTTGGTGCCGCGGAAGTATTCGAGCTTGTGCTTCCACGCTTTTCCGCTGAGGCTGCGATTGCCGGTGCGGGACTCGAGGACGCCGTGGATGCGCGCTTCGATGAGCTGCTGGTCGAGACGCGGGCCCGCCAGGCTCATGATGCTTCCATCGCGCGCGATTCTCGCCAGGACGAGGCCGTTGCCGACAATCGCGGCAAAACTCGAACTCATGACTTCGAGACGTTAGCCGACCGACGCGCGTCACCCATGACATTAGCGATGCGGTTCACGCCATCGGCCGTTTCGATCTCCTCGATCGAGGCCGGGAGCGCGAGCCGCCAGTTGGGAAATTCGGTAGTCGTGCCCGGGACGTTGGGGCGCTCCGGCACGCCGAGCGCGTCTTCGAGCGAGGCCAGCACGATGCGGGGCCGCCCGCGGGCGAGCTCGGTGTAAGCCGCGACCGCGACGTCCACCGGCGGGGTGGCGTCGGGAAGGTGCGTCATGTTCACCAGCTTTTCGCGCAGGTGGTGGAGGCGGTGCTCCGGCTCGCTGCCGGTCCAGATGCCGGCCACGGTCGGCAGGTCGTGGGTGCCCACCGCGGCGACCGCGTCCCGCGGCCAGAGCTTGGGCTCGGCGCCTTCAAACCAGAGCAGGCGATACGAGAGCGAACCCCGCCGTCGCAGATGCCTGCGCACCGCCGGCTGCACCAGGCCCAGGTCTTCGCCGACGACAAACGCGTCGGCCCGGCGGCTCTCGTTGGCAAGGAGCGCAAGCAATGTGGCAGCCGGGTAGCGGACGTAGGCGCCCTGCGCCGCGGTCATGCCGTCGGGGATCCAGAAGAGGCGGAAGAGTCCCATTACATGGTCGAGCCGGACGCCTGCGGCGTGAGTCGCGGCGCTGCGGATTGCGTCGATGAAAGGTTCCCAGCGCGCGCCGCTCAGCTTCCATGGATTGAAGGCGGGAAGGCCCCAGTCCTGGCCGTCGCGGAAGAACTCGTCCGGTGGAGCGCCGACGCGGATGCCAGGCGCGAGCAGGTCCTGCCACCTCCAGGCGTCGAAGCCGTCCGAGGCGAATCCGACCGGAACGTCGGTGACGAGGCCGATCTCTCTTGATGCGCGGGCGAGCTGGCGGTCGAGGTGGAACTGCTGCCACTCGTGAAACGCGATGCGAGCGGCGAGCCGGCGCCGGCTGGGCAAGATCCCGTCGTTGCGCGGGTGCCGGAGGTAGTCCGGCCAGCTCCGCCAGGCCTTACCGCGCTCTTCGGCCAGCGCGTTGAAGGTGGCGAAGTCGCGCAGCGCCTGTCCCTGGCGGCGCACCCAACCGGCGAGTCCCTGCGGCTCAGGCGCGACCTGGAAGATCGCTTCGAGCGCTTTCGTCTTGAGCTCGAAGACCTGGTCGTAGTCGATGAGGCGCTGCTGGTTGAGCGCGGCCGCTGTTGCGCGCAGCGGCTGCAGTTCTTCGGCGACTTTGTCCGCGCCTTCGACGTCCTCGATCCTTAGATAGAGCACGTTGCGAAAGCGCCGGGACGAGGCGTAGTAGGGCGACGGCTCGTAGGGGAGCGTCGGTGTCTGCGCGCCGAGCGGGTTGAGGAGGATGAGGGAGGCGCCGCGTTTTTTCGACCAGCGGCCGAAGCGGCGGAGGTCGCCGAGGTCGCCGATGCCCCAACTGTCGCGCGAGCGCAACGCATAGAGCTGGATCGCCCAGCCCCAGGTGCGCTGCGGTGGGGCGTAACAGGGCTCGTTGGAGAGTTTGGGGCGGCGCATGCGGGGTGGCTGGTCCTGTGTCGCGCCCATCGCGGCGAGGATCGCGTCCTTGGTCGCGCCCGAGGTCTCGACCAGGTCGCCCTGCCATCCGTGATAGGAGGGCAGGATCCCCCAGCGCTCAGCGCGATCAAGCATGTTTCGCAAGTATCCTCAAGTCCGGCATGGGAAGGCTTCACCACGTTCCGTCTGAGGCTTGCACGCCAGGCACTGCGCAGACCTCCGGGATGACGCGGCTGGCTGCGCTGTCAGGCGCGTCGGTGGGCAGCCGGGCGATCTGGATGGGCCAGACCCACATCGCGCCGCAGGCCGTATCCGGCCCGCACCACCATGGCGAGAGCGAGACGGGGATCTACATCGTTGCGGGAAACCCGGAGTTCATCTACATGGAGGGAGGCCGCGAGGTGCGCGTCCGGACCAAGCCGGGCGATTACATCTACGTGCCGCCGTTCGCGCACCACATCGAGTCGAACGCGCACTCCGACGAGGAGGCTGTGGTGGTGATCGCTCGCTCCACTCAAGAGGCGATCGTCGAGAACCTAGAGAAGCTGTAGTGGCGGTGAAGGCGGGGCTGGGCGGCGCCGTCAAGAGGCGCGAGGACCCGCGGCTCGTCACCGGCGCCGGGCGCTACACCGACGACATGCGGCCTGAGGGCTGCCTGCATGCGGTGTTCGTTCGGTCGACGATGGCACGCGCTCTCATCACTGGCGTGGACGCAAGCGCCGCCAGGGACGTGCCCGGAGTCGTCGGCGTGTTCCTGGCAGCGGATCTCGAGTTCGAGTCCGAGACGGCCCGCCCGCGCCTGTGCTCGGACGAAGTCAAATTCGTGGGCGACCCCATCGCCGTGGCAGTGGCGACCGGTCGGGCGGAGGCTGTTGATGCCGCGTCCGCGGTCATTGTCGATTACGAGGTGTTGCCGCCGCTGGTCGACAGTACTGTCGCGGCGGAACCCGGGTCTGTCGTGGTGCACTCGAATATGAGCGACAACATCGCGATGGACTTCGAGCTGGGCGAGGAGGGCGCGCTGGATGGCGCCGACGTCGTGATCAGAGCTCGATTCGTGAATCAGCGACTCGCGGCAGTTCCGATCGAGGCAAATGCGGTGGTGGCGGAACCGGATGGAGAGGGCGGGATCCGCATGTGGACCTCGACCCAGGTGCCTTTCGGCGTTCGCGCCCAGGTCGCCGACGCGTTGGGCTTGCCGGAAGAAAAAGTGCGCGTGATCGCAAGCGACGTAGGCGGCGCGTTCGGCGCCAAGCTCCTTCCTTACCCCGAGCAGAGCGTGGTCGCGGCGCTTGCGCGAAACCTCAATCGTCCGGTGAGGTGGTTCGAGTTCCGAACCGAGAACATGGTCGCGATGACTCATGGGCGCGCCCATGTTCAGAACGTGGCGCTCGGGGCGACCGCTGACGGGAAGCTGGTCGGTCTGGAGGCTGATGTGATCGCCGACGCCGGCGCCTACGCAGGGCTGGCCCCGCCGCAAATCATGCTCACCGCTCTTCTTGCCGCGGGGGTGTACGCGGTCCCCCGAATTCGCTACAAAGCGAAGTGCGTTTACACCAACACGGCCGTCGTGTCGGCATACCGCGGCGCCGGTCGCCCGGAAGCCATCGCCTTGATCGAGCGGGCCATGGACATGCTCGCGATGGAGCTGCGCATGGATCCTGCCGAATTGCGTCGCCGCAACCTGATCAGCGGCCCGTTCCCGTACACGACTGTCACGGGGCTCACGTATGACACGGGCGACTACGCGAAAGCGCTCGAGCTAGCGCTCGCCGCGGCGGGCTATGACGAGCTGCGGCGTGAGCAAAAGGCGCGGCGGGAGCGAGGCGACCGCGTGCAGCTTGGAGTGGGACTTTGCACGTACGTGGAGATGACGGCAGTTCAGACGACCAGCGAGTTCGCGGCAGCACGCGCGGAGGGGGATGGCTCGATAGTCGTGACCGCCGGCACCACCGCCAGCGGGCAGGGGCACGAGACCGCTTTCGCGCAGCTGGCATCGCTGCTGCTGGGGGTGTCGATGGAGAGCATTCGTGTCGTCCAGGCGGATACGGGTTTGGTGGCGAGAGGCTACGGCACGTCGGGGTCGCGGTCGCTGCAGATCGGCGGCAGCGCGGTGCGCGGAGCGTGCCTTGCCCTCATCGAGACGGCCAAGCGCGAGGCGGCCCGCCGGCTGGAGGCGAGCGTGGAGGACATCGTGCGTCTCGACGATGGGCGTTTTGGCGTGAAGGGGGTTCCAGCCACTGCGCTGAGCTGGGCGGAGCTGGCCGCGGACGGGGCGCTTGTCGCCGAGGCCGACTTTGAGCAGGACAACCAGACCTTTCCGTTCGGCTGTCACGTGGCCGTGGTTGAGGTGGACGTCGAGACAGGCTTTGCGCATCTGGTTCGACATATCGCTGTCGATGACTGCGGAACCGTGCTGAATTCAACGCTCGTGGAAGGGCAGATTCACGGAGGGGTCGCTCAAGGGGTGGCGCAGGCGCTGTATGAGGAGTTTGTCTACGACGCTGATGGGAACCCTCTGACGACGAGCCTTATCGATTACACGATCCCGACCATCGGCGAGATTCCTCAGGTCGAGACGGTGCAGATGGAGACGCCGACGCCGCTGAATCCGCTGGGCGCGAAGGGGATCGGGGAGTCGGGGACCATCGGATCGACACCCGCGGTGCAGAACGCGGTGGTGGACGCCTTGGCCTACCTCGGGGTGCGGCACATCGACATGCCGATGCATCCGATGAGGGTGTGGGAGGCGATCCGGGCGGCCCAGGAGAGTCAGTAGGCGGGTGGGTGACGGACTAGGAAAAGGGCGTGGTGGGCGGGCTTGGAGGGAGAGAGCACGCCGTGTGGTTTTGGAGGTGGGTGACGGGCTGTGAAAAGGGGTGGTGGCGGCGGGGCTTGGAGTCGAAATTGACGCATAAAAAAGGTTGACAAGCGAACGGATGTTTGGTAGTCTGTTTCTATGCTCGCGACGCAAGACGTCTGGGTCTCCAGCACTG
>Ga0209011_1000069_pt1 | contig 64852 bp, 63 predicted proteins | sample BlaSpr_A8_OM1_M3_FD_187986 | JGI IMG/M metagenome (GOLD analysis project Ga0209011, IMG submission 187986) | Forest soil microbial communities from Thunder Bay, Ontario, Canada - Black Spruce, Ontario site 2_A8_OM1_M3 (SPAdes) (version 2) | ecosystem: Environmental > Terrestrial > Soil > Boreal...
CGCACCGCCGGCAACACGAACGGCGTGCTCAACGTCTGCCTCAACTATGGAGGCCGCGCCGAGATCGTCGATGCGGTGAAACGTCTCGTCGCCGATGGCCTGGAGCCCGGCAAGGTCGACGAGGCGGCGATCTCCTCGCGACTCTACAACCCGGATCTTCCGGATCCCGACCTGATCATCAGGACGGCGGGCGAGCGGCGCGTCAGCAACTTTCTCCTGTGGCAGTCGGCATATTCCGAGATGCTCGTGACCGAAACGCTCTGGCCGGACTTCGACGAAGAGGATCTCAAGGCGGCGCTTGCCGACTACGCGTCGCGCGTGCGCCGCTTCGGCGGCCGGCCCGAGGACGAGAGGGTGGCCCAGGCCACATGACGACTCAGAACGCCCTCCTGGCCGGGAAGTGGAAGCCGAGCACGCTGATGGTCCGAATCCTTTCCGCCTTCGTCATCCTCGCGATAGTCATCGGCCTGGCCCTCGCCGGGACAGTCGGGGCGTATGTACTTGTCTTCATCCTCGCGAGCCTCGCGCTCTGGGAGTTCATCGGCCTTTCGGAACGCATGGGCTATCGCGCTCCCTCGTGGCTGCTGTTTCCGCTCGGTTATTTCCTCGCCTACAGCGGCACCTTGCTCAAGCACCTCGACGTCACACTCGTCCTGTCCATCGCTGTGTTGGGCGGCCTCACCGCGTTCCTCGTGGTGCCGGGCAAACGCCAGGGCGTCGGACGGTGGGCGCTGGGCATGGCGGGCGCCCTCTACATCGGCATTCCCTTCAACTACTACCTCCTTCTCTACACCTCGCCGCACAACGGTCTCGTCTGGGCGCTGTTCACGATCTTCGCTGTCGTCGCCTGCGACTCCGCGGCGCTTCTGGTCGGCAGCCGCATCGGGCGGCATCCGTTCTTCCGCTGGATCAGCCCGCGCAAGACGGTGGAAGGTGCGATCGCCGGTGTGGCCGGTGCGATCGCCGTGATGGTGATCGGTGTCACTGTCGTCCTCGGGCAGTCTCTGCTCCACGGAATCGCCCTCGGCTTGCTGGTTGGCGTCATCGCCCAGGCCGGCGATCTCGTCGAATCGCAGATGAAGCGGGTGGCCGAGGTCAAGGACTCGTCCAACCTGATCCCGGGGCACGGCGGCGCTCTCGACCGCCTGGACTCGATACTGTTTCCCCCAATTCTCGTTTACCTCTACGCGATGGCATTCCACCTGCTTTGAGCCGCCCCATCAACGTCGCTGTCCTCGGCGCGACCGGCTCCGTCGGCCAGCAGACGCTTGACGTGATCGATCGCAACCCTTCGCGCCTCCAACTCTTCGGGCTCACTGAAGGCCGTCGCTCGACGCAGCGCAAGGCCGAGCACCTGGTGCAGGGACAGGCCGGTGACCCGGACTTCGACGCGCGAGTGGAGGCGATGGTCACCGATCCGCGCTGCGACATAGTGGTCGTCGCCATCCCGGGCGCCCGCGCCCTGGCCCCCACAATGGCCGCGCTCAAGGCGGGGAAGGATGTCGCCCTCGCCACCAAAGAAGTGCTCGTGATGGCGGGAGAGCTCGTCATGCGTGCGGCCGGCGAAAAAGGAATCAGAACTGTCGACTCCGAGCACAGCGCGATCTGGCAGTGCCTGTGGGGTGAGAAGCGCGAATCGGTGCGGCGCCTGATCATCACCGCGAGCGGAGGCCCCTTCTGGGCGCACCCCGAGCTCGACCTGGACCAGGTCACCGTGGAGCAAGCGCTCAACCACCCGCGCTGGTCGATGGGTCCGAAGATCACGGTGGACTCCGCCACGATGATGAACAAAGGTCTCGAAGTCATCGAGGCCCACCACCTGTTCCAGATTCCGCTCGATCAAATCGACGTCTGCATCCATCCCCAGAGCGTTGTGCACTCGCTGGTCGAGTTCGTCGACGGCTCGCTCAAGGCACAGCTGGGCCGCCCGGACATGCGCCTGCCGATCGCCGTGGCCCTGTGCTACCCCGACCGGCTGCCCGACGCCGTACAGCCGACCCCCCTCGAGGAGCTGAGCGGCCTCGAGTTCCACCCGCTGGACGAGAAGCGCTTCCCAGCGGTCCGCCTGGCCCGCGAGGCAGGCGCCGCAGGCCAGGGCCGCCCCGCCGTTTTGAACGCGGCCAACGAGGAGGTGGTGACCGCCTTCCTGGCCGGGGAGATGCCATTCAGCGGCATCGTGCGCACCGTCGAGCGGGCGCTCGCAGCCTTCCCAGGTGGCGGCGACACTCTGCAAGACATCCTCGAAGCTGACCGTTGGGCCAGGGAGTACGTGAAGGACACTTCCGGTAAATTGAGGGCCAAATGAGCCCGCTAACCCTTCTCCTCTACGTGGTCGGCGTCGCAGGCATGTTCCTGCTGCTGATCGGCCCGCACGAGGCGGGGCACTTCCTGTTTGCCAAGCTTTTCAAGGTCCGGGTGATCGAGTTCTCGATCGGCGCCGGCACCAAGCTGTGGTCGGTCACCCGCGGCGGGACGCTCTACGCCGTCAGGCTGCTTCCGATCCTCGGCTACGTACGGATGGGCGGGATGGAGGCGGGCGATTTCGACGCTCCGCACGGGTTCCACTCGAAGCCTGCTTGGCAGCGGATCGTCATCCTCGCCGGCGGTCCCGCGGCCAACTTCCTGGTCGCCATGCTGCTGATCACTGGCGCGGGCCTCACCCAGGTCAACACGGACCCTGGGAAGGTCTTCAAGGTGGTGCCTGGCTCACCGGCCGCCGCGGCGGGTTTGCAGCCCGGCGACAGCATACGCACCGTCGACGGGAAGCCGTACGACAACCCCGGCCTCATCCGGCAGGAGGAGCGGGCAGATCCGGCGGCGGTGGCGGAGAAGCGAGCGGCGCCCGGCCTTCCGCTGACCCTGGCCGGCGTGCACGCCAACGGGCAGCCCTTCACGTACGTGCTCACACCAAAATGTGACGGGCTGGGCGCCTGCCAGGTCGGTGTGAGCGTCCCGTCGAAGCTGCTCAGTCCCCAGACGGCAGTCACCGAGGGAATCAAGTTCCCGTTCGTCGCGGTGGGCACTATCGTCACGGGCCTGTGGTCGCTCATCACCGGGGAGGTCCCCGGGGGCCTGCTCGGGCCTTCGGGCCTTACCGGGCCGATCGGCATCGCCGACGTCGCGGTGCAATCGGTCAACCAGGGGCCGCTGACCTACCTCTTCCTGGTCGCCCTCCTGTCGGTGGCGCTTGGGTTCACGAACCTGTTGCCGCTGCTGGCCCTAGACGGAGGCCGCATCGTGGTGGTGATCATCGAGTGGCTTCGCCGCCGGCCGTTCGACCGCACCGCTGAGATGAACTTTCAGCGCTGGGGCCTGGTCGCTCTGATCGCCCTGGCGGCGGTGATCAGCTTCCTCGATATCCAGCGGCTCGCGACGGGGCAGTTCCTCGGCATCAAGTGATGGTGACCCGACGTAAGTCCATCCCCGTCAACGTGGGTGGCGTGGTCATCGGCGGGGCGGCGCCGATCGCCGTCCAGACCATGACCAAGACGGACACGCGCGATGTCAAAGCGACGCTGCGCCAGATCCACGAGCTGAAAGAGGCAGGCTGCGAGATAGTGCGGCCCGCGGTCCCTGACCGCGAAGCAGCCGAGGCGTTGAAGGAGATCGTCAAGGGCTCCCCGCTGCCCGTGATCGCCGACATCCACTACGACCACACGCTCGCCCTGCTTGCGATCGAGGCAGGCGTGCACTGCCTTCGCCTCAACCCCGGCAACATCCCCGACCGCGAGAAGGTCGAGAAGGTGGTCACCGCGGCCAAAGAGCGGCAGATCCCGTTTCGCATTGGCGTCAACGCAGGCTCTCTGCCCGAAGAGGTGCACAAGAGCATGCGTGAGGACCACGCGATCGATCGCGACAACCGCGAGCAGACCGCCGACCGGATGGTCGAGGTCGCGCTCGGCCACTGCAAGATCCTCGAAGACCTCGACTACGGCCCTGGATTCATCAAGGTCTCGTTGAAGGCGACTGACGTGTGGACCAACGTGCTGGCCAACCGCAAGTTCGCCGCCGCTCGCGCCTACCCGATCCACCTCGGCGTGACCGAGTCGGGTCCGGTGGAAGCCGGCAGCATCCGCAGTGCGGTGGGTCTCGGCATGCTCCTCGGCGAGGGCATCGGCGACACCATCCGCGTCTCGCTGGCGACCTCGGACCCTCGGGAGGAGGTTCGCGTCGCGCACGAGATCCTCAAGACGCTCGCCTTCCGCAACGAGAGCGCGACGCTCGTCGCATGCCCGACCTGCGGCCGACTCGAGTACGACATGGTCCCGACCGTCAAGGCGGTCGAGGCGCACATTGCGAGGCTCAAGATTCCGATCACGATCGCAGTCATGGGCTGCGTCGTGAACGGACCAGCCGAGGCTCGCCACGCCGATATCGGCGTCACTGGCGGACGTGGCAAGGGCGTGATTTTCAAGAAAGGTAAGCTGTACCGCACCGTGCCACAGGAAGAGCTGTTGAAAGTGCTCCTGGCCGAGATCGACGCGATCGCCGCCGAAGCTTCGCTCCCGCGCTAGCCGTCTCAGGCGAGGCGGCCTTCACGCGTTTGTCGAAAAACTAGACGGGAGCTATTGCTATGAAGCAGGAAATCGAAGAACAGCAGGACTTCGTCAAAGAAGTCACCAAGATGTCGGTCGACTTCGACCGCTGGTACACCGACGTCGTCCGCAAAGCGGAGATGGCGGACTGGTCCGGGGTCAAGGGCATGATGGTCGTCCGCCCCTACGGCTGGGCGATGTGGGAGGCGATCACGCGCGCCTTCGACGACATGATCAAAGAGAGCGGTCACGAGAACTGGGCGTTCCCGCTGCTCATCCCTCGCGGGCTGCTCGACAAAGAGGCGGCGCACATCGAAGGCTTCGGGCCCGAGGTCGCGTGGGTGACGAAGGCGGGGGCTGCGATGGCGGAGCTCGAAGAGCCACTCGCGGTTCGCCCCACTTCCGAAAGCATCATCGGGCACCTCATCCGCCGCTACATCCAGAGCCATCGCGACCTGCCCAAGCTCACGAATCAGTGGAACAGCGTCGTCCGCTGGGAGATGCGTTCCCGGCTGTTCTTGCGCTCCCGCGAGTTCTGGTGGCAGGAGGGACATACGTTCCATGCCTTCGCACAGGAGGCGATGGACGAGGTCGAGCTCATACTCGGCTACTACCGTTCGATCGCGGAAGACTGGTGCGCCGTCCCTGTGCTCGCGGGCAAGAAGTCGCGTTCCGAGACTTTCGCCGGGGCGGTCCACACTCTGACGCTTGAAGGGTTGATGCGAGATGGCCTCGCGCTGCAGATGGGCACCTCTCACTATTTCGGTCAGAACTTCGCCCGCGCCTACGACATCTCTTTTTCGAACAAGGACAACGAGCGCGAGCTGTGCTACTCGACCTCTTGGGGCATGAGCACACGCATGGTCGGCGCGCTCGTCATGGCGCACGGCGATGACTCGGGCCTGGTCATGCCACCCAGGGTCGCGCCCATCCAGGTCGCCATCGTCCCGATCTATCGCGACGCGGAGAGTCGCGCCAAGGTCGAGGCGTTCATCGGCGGCTTTGCGCCGGAGCTCAAGGCCGCCGGCATCAGGCATCGCGTCGACTGGCGCGAGGAGCGACCCGGGGATAAATACGCGCACTGGGAGTTGAAGGGCGTGCCGCTGCGTCTCAACGTCGGCTCTCGTGACGCCGACGCCGGGCAGGTGGAGATGGTCGACCGCCTCTCCCGCGAGCGGGTGAGCGTGCCTGTGTCAGGTATCGCGAATCGGCTGAAGACAGAGCTCGACGCATTTCAGAAGAAGCTGTTCGACCGTGCGATCGCCTTCCAGAAAGAGAACACCTTCGAGCTCTCGACCCTCGCCCAGGTCGTGGCGCATTTCAAAGAGCGCGCGGGATTCGTGTGGGTGCCCTGGTGCGGCGACGAAGCATGTGAGGCTCGACTCAAGGCGGAGGCGGCAGGCGTGACGATCCGCACCATCGATCCCGACGCAAAGCCCTCAGGCAAATGCCTCGTGTGCGGCAAACCGGCCGAATACCGGGTGGCGCTCGCGAAAGCCTACTGACGACCCTTGGTGATGGGTGTGGATGGCGCCAAAGCCACCTAATCTGTAAAACGAAAGGTGGGTTTGGCGCCAAACGAACCTAATTCCGGCTAGCGAGCGACCTCAGCCCGTCGGGTTCTCGAACGCCCCGACCGCCGGAGCGTTCGCGTACATCGACTTGGCCGTGATGATTTTGAGCGAGCCGTTGCCGACCGCGTCGAGCACCGCTTCTGCCACGTCCGGGTGGAAGTGCGTGCCCGCCCCCGTGCGCACCTGCTCCACGGCGACCTGCATCGACATGCCCTTCCGATATGGCCTGTCCGAGGTCATCGCGTCGATCGCGTCCGCCGCGCTGACAATCCACGCGTACATCGGCAGCTCTGAGCCTTTGATCCGGTCCGGATAACCCTTCCCGTCGAACCGCTCGTGGTGTGAGCGCACGATCACCAATTCGTCGGTCAGCATCTTGAGCCCGCTCAGGATGTTGAAGCCCACGACAGGGTGCTCCTTCATCTGCGCGAATTCCGCGTCGGTGAGCTTCCCGGTCTTCTGCAGAACCGAGTCGGGCACTCCAATCTTTCCGATGTCGTGCAGCCGCCCGCCTCGCTCGAGGCGCAGCCACGCCCCTGGATCCTTGGGTGCGTACTTCATCTGCCGCGCGATCATCAGCGAGTACTGGGTGACGCGTTCCGAGTGGCCGCGTGTGTAAGGGTCGCGCGCGTCGACCGCGTTGGCCAGGGCCTGGAGGGACGCGATGATGACCTCTTCGCGATCCTTGAAGAGCCGCGCATTGTCGATCGCCACCGCCGCTTGCGACGCCAGCTCCGTCACTAGGTTGCGGTGGTCTTCGCTGAAGATGTGCCCGACCTGGTAGTTGGCGAGGAACAGCACGCCCTGCGGTTTGCCGCGCAGCGTGATCGGCACGCAGAGCACCGCCCGAGGGTTCAGCGGGCTGTCGTTTTCAGTTTCGTGCTGCATCGCTTGCATCACCGCGGTTCCCGTGGTCATGACATCGCGGCAGATCTCACCGCCAAGGCCCAGCGCGAGACGTTCCGCGGTGGTGGAGTCCGTACCGAACCCGCCCTTAAGCACGAGCTTGCCCGAGTCTTCGAGCGCGAGACAGCCGATCTGAGCCGATGACGCTTTCGCGGCGCCGGCGAGCACCTGCTGCAAGACCTGGTTCAGGTCGAGGGTCGAGGTGGCGGCCTGCAGCGCCTCTTGCAGATTCTTCAGCTCCCAGATGCTCCGCTGGTTGTTGTCGTAGAGCTCCGCATTCCGCACTGCGACCACGCCCTGGTTGCCGAGCGTCCCGAGCACGCGCTCATCGTTCGTGGTCCAGTCGCGCTTCTTCACGTCAAAGACCGACAGCGTGCCCCACAGGTGCCCGTCCTCGAGCATCGGCATGCAGATCGCGGATTGCAGCCCGAGGGCGGCCAGGTCTGGCGGATTCCCCAGGTCGAAGCTGGTGCTGATGTCGGAGACCTTCGTCGAACGCCCGTTGAGCATCACGGCACCGACGATCCCCTGGCCGTTCTGAAAGTACATCGAGTTGACGGCTTCCGGAAAGCCGAGCGACATGATCACTGCTTGATTGCCTTCGGCCGTTTTCCGGGTCATCAGCCCGGCGGTGCTCGTCGTCACGCGGACCGCGGTCTCCAGGGTCTTCTTCTCCAGGACCTTCGAACCCTGCGTGACAGTGGTCAACGCCTGCGAGATCTCGCCGAGCGCGTCCAGCGCCGTGTCCAGGATAGATGCCTGACCGGTGACGGCCTCGAGGAACCGCGAGTTCTCGAGCGCGATCCCGGCCATCGACCCGAGCTCGTTCAAGGCCGAAATATCGCGCTGTGTGAAGCCCGCGGTGCCGCTTCGCCCGAGGGCCAACGCGCCGATGATGCCGTCGTGGCCATGGATCGGCGTGAGCGCCTCGTTGATGGCTCCGCCCTCCGTCTCCGGGTGCAGCCCGCTGTAGATGTGCTCGTCAGCGGTGATCAGGCTGCGCAGGACCGCCTCTCCCTCGCGGACCTTTGCCAGCGGACCTTCGACTGGGCCGGTGCCGCCGGAAGCGCCCAGAACGACAAATTTGTCGTCGGACTCGAACAGCACGGCGGCGCCGGCGTCGAAGCGAATCACCTGCTGGCCTTTTTGGAGCACGAGCTGGAGCGTCTCCTCCATCGTCTTGCCCGAGGTCTCCTTGACGAGCTCGTTGAACAGCGAGTACCGAGCCGACTCCCTGCGCGAAAGGGCGACCGCATGGGCGCTTGCCAGGTGAGCGCCGGCGCGCCTGATCAGGGTGACGGCGAGCCGGCGATCGTCATCATCGAAGTCTCCGACCTTCTTGCCGAGCAGGATGAATCCCCCGACGTGCTCACCGAAATGCATCGGGACGGCCATCAAGCTGGCGACGTGAACCTCGTCAGGGACGAAGTTGAAAAGCTCGGCCAGGCCGGTCTGGTCGCTGGCCACGTATTCGCTGCTGGAATTGATCGCGCTGAGCAGCCGTCCCGCACCCTTCGCGCCGCGCGCCACGGGCTGCGGATGGAGCCGTTCGAGCCCGATTCCTGGTGGCTGCGGCAGGAAGTGTTTCTCGTCGGCGCTCGACGCGTAATACAACGCGAGGTCGGCGCCGGCGAGATGGGCGATGTGGGTGGTCAGGCCGGCGGTGTCGCTCAGCGGCCGCGTGTTTTCCGCGTCAGAGGTGGCCGCGAGGAAAGCACGATGTCGGTGCTCGAGCTGCCCGCGAATGTATTCCAGCGCAATGTCGCGGTTCCGAATCGCGTCCGAAGTTGTGCGGTAGGCAGTGCTCCCGGTGAAGCCGCCAAGCCCCAGCAGGAGAAGTCCCGCCACCTGGAGGAGCAGGCTGCCGTCCCGCAGGTTGAACTGGGCCGAAAACAGAGCCAGCAAGAGGGCCGCGCCGCCAAGCGGCGCCGAGCCCTGCCAGTTTCGGTTGAGGAGTCCTGCCCCTAGGGCGAGCAGGCCGGCAACCACGGCGAAGAACGCGGTGACGCCGGACCTTCCGGTGACGGCCAGCGCAGTGCCCAGCAGGACCAGCACGACGGTCGCCGCCGAAAGCCCGATTCGGAGAGCGAATCTCGCCCTTTCTGAATTCACCACGATCGAGTCACCACAGCGATGGGTAAGTCTAGGAGCGTGTCGGCAAAGGGGAACCTGGATAAGGAGGGGGGAGAGGCTCGCCAGAGTGTTGCCTAAACTCTCACTCACCAGCAGATGACGGTTGCAGAGCTCTTGAAGGTCGCCGACCACCTGGACGCGAAGGGCCAGCAGGTGGTGCGGAAGGCGTATGAGCGCGCCTCTAGCGCTCACACGGGGCAGCGACGCCTGTCCGGCGAGGACTACGTCAACCACCCGCTCGAGGTGGCGGCCATCCTCGCTGACCTGGAGCTCGACGCGCCGACGATCGCCGCCGCTCTACTGCACGACACGGTGGAGGACACCGCGCTGACCGCCGAGGAGGTGGAGCGGGAGTTCGGCCCGGAGGTCGCGCGACTCGTGGATGGGGTGACCAAGCTCGGCCGGATCGCGCTGCGCTCCGACCAGCAGCAGCAGGCGGAGAACATCCGGAAGATGATGGTTGCGATGGCGGAGGACCTGCGGGTCGTCCTCATCAAGCTCGCCGACCGCCTCCACAACATGCGCACCCTCGACCCCCTGCCGGAGGTGAAGCGCCGCAAGATCTCGCGCGAGACCCTCGACATCTATGCCCCGCTTGCACACCGGCTCGGCATCGGTCAGATCAAGTGGGAGCTCGAGGACCTCGCCTTCCGAAACCTCGAGCCCGAGGCATATGAGGACGTCGTCAGGCGCATCGCGCGCAAGCGACACGAGCGAGAGACGTTGGTGTCAGACCTGCGCGAGATCCTCGGCCGGGAGTTGGAGAAAGTCGGCATCACCGCGGAGATCACCGGCCGCCCCAAGCACATCTACTCCGTGTGGCAGAAGATGACCCGCGAGAACAAGGACTTCTCAGAGATCTACGACCTCTCAGCGATGCGCGTGCACGTCGAGTCGGTGCGCGACTGCTACGGAGTGCTCGGCGTCGTTCACTCGCTGTGGAAGCCGGTCCCGGGGCGCTTCAAGGACTACGTCGCAATGCCGAAGTCAAACGGCTACCAGTCGCTCCACACCACCGTAATCACACATACGGGCGAGCCGATCGAGATTCAGATCCGAACGCACGAGATGCACCGCATGGCGGAGTTCGGTGTCGCCGCGCACTGGACCTACAAGGAAGGCGGGAAGGACGCGAGCTTCGACCAGAAGCTGTCGTGGCTTCGCAGCCTGCTCGAGTGGCAGAACGAGGTGGGGGACGCAGAGTCGTTCCTGGACACGGTCAAGGTCGACCTCTTCCAGGACGAGGTCTACGTGTTCACGCCGAAGGGTGACGTCCTGAACCTGCCGGCCGACTCGTCGCCGGTCGACTTCGCCTATCGCATCCACACCGAGGTCGGGCACCGGTGCATCGGCGCCAAGGTGAACGGCCGGATGGTGCCGCTCGACTACGAGCTTCAGAACGGCGAGATCGTGGAGATCCTGACCTCGAAGGGCCCACACGGGCCGAGCCGCGACTGGCTCAACTTCGTCAAGAGCGCATCGGCGAAAGAGCGCATTCGCAAGTGGTTCAAGAGCCAGAGCCGCGAGGAGAACGTGGGCAAGGGCCGCGACCTGCTCGACAAGGAGCTGCACCGCATGCACCGCGTCAACCTTGCCGACCTCGACGAGGGGAAGCTGGTCCAGATCGCCAACATGCACAGGTTCAATGCCATCGACGATTTCCTCGCCGCCATCGGCTACGGCGACCTTTCACCTCACGCGGTGGTGATGCGAATGGCGCTGACGCTGGATACGCCAGGCGGCGACCTCCGGCCGATCCCGTTGATCCCCAATGTCCAGCCGACTCCGCGGGTACTCGTGCGGGGCGAGAAGGGAATCCTCACGAAGATCGCGCCCTGCTGCCAGCCCGTGCCGGGGGACGCGATAGTCGGCTACACGACGCGTGGCAAGGGAGTGACAGTGCACCGCGTGGACTGCATCAACGCCATCAATGCGCAGGACCAGGCGCGAGTTGTGCCCGTCGACTGGGATTCCGAGGCCACCCACATCTATCCCGTCGCGATCAAGATCGAGGCCTGGGACCGGCAGGGGTTGCTTCGCGACATCGCCACTGTGGTCGCGGAGAACCGCGTCAACATGTCGTCCCTCGAGGTCCACGTGTACGACGACAAGACTGCGGTGGTGTCGACCACCGTGGAGATCGATTCGCTCGCACAGCTGTCGCGCTTGATGGAAAAGCTCGAGGGCGTCAAAGACGTGCACACCGTCGCCCGCGAAGCCTCTTGAAAGCGGGCACACGCCAGATCACGCTTGACGTTCCGGTCGAGTCCGCCTGGGCGGCTCTCGTCTCCGGTGATCGCAAGGACTGGTACTACCGCCTGACCCCCGATGGTGAATTCGGCGAAGGGAACCACATTCGATGGGTTGACGGCGCCGGCAAGGCGGCTGAGGAATCTGAGGTCGTTGAGGCGAATGCGCCTCGCCGCCTGGTCCTCAAAACGCGGTTTCTCTTCGCCCCGAACTTCGCTGCCGAGCCGCCTCATCTCGTGACCTGGACCATCGAGCAGGCGCCTGGCGGCTGCACGGTTGACTTTGGGTGGCGTGCTGGCGAGGCGGTCGCGGGACTGTTCGAAGCGGAGGCCGAAAGCATGCTTCGGGGCCTTCGCCTGTCGCTCGATCCTGCGGAGCAGGCCGCGCTGGCTCGTCTTTCCGAGATCGGCGAGATCGAAGTGCGCGACGTGACACCGCAGCGAATAGCGGAGTACCAATCGTTCTTCGACGACTTCGCATTTCGCGACTACCCCGCGTGGCAGTCGTGCTACTGCATGGAGACCCACCGGACTCAGCGTGACGAAGAGTGGGCGGGAAGGACCGCCGCCGACAACCGCCGCGACATGACCGGCATGATCAATCGGGGCGAGGTGACGGCGCTCCTCGCGTTTGTCGACGGAAAGCCCGTCGGCTGGTGCAACTACGGCGAGACGACAAGGCTCGCCGGCCTGGTCCACCGCTTCGACTTGCAAGCACCGGACCATGAAGGCGTCGGCTCGGTGGCTTGCTTCGTGATCGCCGCACCCTATCGCGGCCACGGCGTCGCCTCACGGCTGCTCGATGCGGCCGTCGACCGATTGCGCATGCGCGGGTTGAGCGCTGTAGAAGGCTACCCGGCGCGCGAAGAGGACTCAGCCCAAGGCAACTATCGCGGCCCTCTGAGCATGTATCTGCGTGCCGGTTTCGAGATTTTCCGTGAGACAGAGCGGAACATCTTCGTCCGCAAAGCGCTATGAGCATGTGGCCCGCCCTCCCGAAGTGCCTCGCTTCTTCGCGGCCTAGTCGGCCGGGCGCCGGCGGCGCTGAAGCCGGCGTCGAGGGGCCCGGCGCTGCGGAGTCACGCATCCACGGATGCGCTCCTCCTAGCGCCACCCTCTCCTTGGCTCCGGCCGCCGATGCCGCGAAATAAGCTTCGGCCCTCGGGAGGCGGGCCACTTCGGGTCGAGGCGACTGCCGACCGTCAGTTCGGCACCAACTCCTACCTCGTCGAAGACGAAACCACGCACGATGCTGTTGTCATCGACGCCAATCTCGAGCCGCAGCTCATGATCGACCTGGTCCGCGACCGGCAGGCCAATGTCAAAGCGATTCTGCTGACGCACACCGACATCGATCACGTCGGCGGCCTGGAGGCCCTCCTTGCGGCGTTCGGAGCGATCCCCGTCGCGGTGCACGATGCTGAAAGAGAATTCGTCGCCGAAGGCAAGCCGATGCGCCGGGAGTTCGGAGCGTCGTTGAACCCGACAGAGAACGTGGCAAGCCTTGTCGAGGGCCAGACATTTCGTGCCGGCTCGCTTGCTTTCGACGTGCTGCACACACCGGGCCATAGCCCGGGTGGTGTCTCCCTGAAGATCGGGGACAACATCTTCACCGGCGACGCGCTGTTCGCCGGTTCCATCGGCCGCTCCGACTTCGCCAACTCCAACGGCAAGGCGCTGCTGGAAGGAATCCGCGCCAAGCTGCTGTCTCAACCGGACGAGCACCTCGTCTACAGCGGCCACGGGCCGGCGACCACCATCGGCCGCGAACGCAAGACGAACCCTTTCCTGACCTAGTGCCTCGACAGCGTCAGGACGACGATCAGCGCAGGTCCCAACAGGATCAGCCACAGCGTCGGGAAGACGCAGCCGACGGTGGGCAGCAGGATCTTGAGTGACGCGCGCGCGGCTTCCGTGCGGATCTTGAGCCTACGCTTGACACGCATCTGAGCCGAATGCGCGGCAATCGTGCGCGCGATCGGCACGCCCGTGCGCTCAGCGTGAAGGATGCCGCGTACCAGCGAGGTGAAGTCCTCTACGCCTGTCGCCTCCGCCATATCCACCAGCGCGTCAGCACGCGGACGGCCGAGCTCCATCTCGCGCAGCGCACGCGCCACGAGCAGCGTGAGCGGTCCTTCCTGATGACGCACCAGCTGCTCGAGAGCGCGGTCGAGGCCGAGCCCCGCCTCCATGCTGATCGCGACGACATCCAGGGCGTTCGGCAGCGACGCCTCGATCTCGGCCCGCCGCTGGCGGACCATCTGGTCGAGCCAGACGACCGGCAGGTAGAAACCGAGCGCCACTCCCACAAGGACCGCGACCCCGATTGCAACCGCCGACCCGATGAGCACGCCGAGCCCGAGCCCGAGCGCCCCAAGACCTGCTGCTGCGGCGATTCGCAGCGCCTGCAGTCCTGCGGGGTCGAGCCCTGCCGGGTTACCCACGAAATCGAGGTGCCGACGGAAGCTGGACGCCTGAGCGGCGGGAGTCAAGCGGGTGAGCTGATTCGTGGCCCAGCGCCGCAAGGGGGCAAGGAGTCGTTCACCGATCGGTTTCTCCAGCTCGAGCGCAACCGCGCTCTGGCCGAGACCGATCTCCTGACGGGCGAGTCGCGCCCTGGCCAGAGTCGTCGCGTCGCCGGCGCGGGCCGCGATGACCCCAGACACAAGAAGCCAGACGCCTATTGCCGCCACAGCGCCGACCGCGAGGACAAGGGGCAGGTTGTTCATGTGATGGCCGTGAGCCGGCGGATGAAGAAGTTTCCGAAAGCCAGCATGATGGCCGCGACCGCGAGCAGGAACCAGCCAATCGGGTCGACGAACATCGGCCGGAAATACGAAGGGACGAGGAAATACAGACCGAGCGCTGCGGCGATCGGCAGCAGCGTGATGATCAGAGCTGAGGCGCGCGACTGAGCCGTTGCGGCCAAGGTCTCTGCGCGCATCTCCGCACGCTGCTTCATCGTGTCCGCCAGGGTGGTCAGGATCGCGGGCAGGTCGCCCCCGACCGAGTGCTGAATGGTGATGACCATGACGACGAGTCTCAGGTCACTGCTGCCGATGCGCTTGACCATGTTGCCGAGCGCGCTGTCGATCGACGCGCCGAGCTCGATCTCCCTGCGCGCCAGGGCGAACTCGTCCGACACCGGCGGGCCGGCGTTCTCGGTCACCGCACGCAGAGATTGAGTTGTGGATTGGCCTGCCTTCATCGAATTTGCCATGAGCTCCAGCGCTCGCGGCAGACCCTCTTCGAACTGAGCCAGCCGGTGCCCCCGGCGGTTGCGCAGATACAGAGCGGGGAGCGCGAACCCAACGATGGCAAGCACTAACAGAGGAACCGAAATGCCGAAACGGAGCAGCGCAAGCACCGCGAAAATCACTGCCACCCCGACCTGCACCAACCTGAACTCGTACGGTCGAAGCTGGATGTCAGCGCTCGCCAGGTCTGCAGCCAGCGTGTTCGTTTTCTGATTGGCGGCGATCCAAACTGGCGCACCGGTCGGCTCGAATTGCCTGCGCAGCTGCTCACGAACGTCGGCCAGAGTTCGATACGTGACGCGGGCGCTCGGGCCGGCGCTAGCGGTCGCCCGCCCCGAGCCGACGATCCCGTAGACCACAAGCCCGACGCCTATGGCGGCCGCGGCGGCGACGAAGATGACGACAGGAAGCATCCGTCAGGGGCCGGTGAACTGCCAGCGCTTGTTCACTTCTTTGGGACCAACGCCACCCGGCTTGGGGCACGTGGGATCCGGCTGGCTCGGGAGGGCGGCATAGTCCTTGAACGATTCGAGCGTGTATTTCAAAACTGCGTTGTTGAGAAGCCAGAAGAGATACTCGGCGTCACACGCGGTCACCAGCACGGTCAGGCTGCCCGCGACCTGCTGAGCGCTGCTAGCGGGCTGGTTCACGGGGCCGACCCTGATGATGTTGAGGTCGCGGAACACCGTGCGGACGACGGATGCTCCGCCAGGCCCGAAGATTGAAGTGTTGACGGTGGCGAGCACGGTGATGCGGTCACCGACCTGCGGGTAGCCGCCGACGCCAACCTGCTCGCCAGTCGGTACGGTGACCGCCACGTAGCCCGAGGGAATGGGAAGGTACGCGACGTCGCTGGTGCTCAAAAGATCGCCCGATGCGACGATCAAGTTGGCGGTGATCGGCGATCCGGCGGGGATGTCGACTCGAGCGCCCTTGCCGGCGACGAGCGCCATGTCGGTAAACGATTGCGGCGGCGCCGGGCTGAATGAGCTCAGCTGCAGGTCGGAGGCCTGGATCTTGGTGCGGGCGCTGATGCTCGTCTTGGCCACGACAACCTTCGTTCCCGTCACGGGCCCCTGCAGCAGCGAAAGGCTGGCGAGACCTGCTGCGGTGGCAAAGGCAAGTACCGCGAGGATCGCGCCGACCACGATGTACAGGCGTCCGCGGCGGGGCCGGGCGGTCTCAGGGGTGGCGATGGACATCTAACTGCGGCCTGCAGCTTGGCATGGTGCGCCAATTGGTGCAACTCATTCGACGAGAACCGCCTCCACCAACGCAGTGCTGATTCCGGCGTCGCTGCCCACTGCGCTCGTGTTGCCTCCGCTTGCGTCTAGCAACAGAGTGCCGCAGCTTATCGAGCCCGCAATTTGGCTCGTGGCGTTTGCGGAGTAAGAACAGCTCCCTGGAAAGGAGATGGAGCCTAACAGCCAGCTCGGGGCGGCAGGATCGTCGAGCAGGAACTGACCTGTCACATTCGCGGACGCCCAGACAAGTAGGTTCCAGCAGGCGCGGTCTCCGACTGGGCACCACGCGGAACCGGGGCAGCTCGACGCGTCGGCGGCGCTAGGCGCGGTGGAACATGGTGCTGCCAGCCAGGCGAAGTTGCTTGGGGCGTCGGCGAGGACGTTCGGCGGACATGCCTGCTTAGAGCAAGGCTTCGAGCCGAAGCTGCAGCTGCCGGGCCCGCACGTGCCCGTCGTCCCGTTACCGCACTGGCCCTGGCAGTTGCCGCCACTACCCCCACAGCCACCGCCACCACCACCACCACCGCCGCCTCCGCCACCGCCACCTCCGGTGCAGGTCGTCCCGTCGCAAGCCGTCGTCCACATTCCCGCGGTGTTGACGAACTCCATCGTCACGTCTCGTCCCATCAGGAGGGCAGCGCCGTTGAGGCAGACGCCGCCGCCGTTGGCAAAACCCGAGCCGTTGAAGTAATAGAAGCCGGGATCAAAAGCGGCCAGCCCGTTGGAAAGCAGCGAGAGGTCGAGATATCCATAGCAGCTCGGCTTGAAGTGATAGAAGCCGCTGGCGTCCTGGAGAGGCACCGGTCCGCGTCCCGTGCCGATGGTGACCCCGCCTACCTGAATGGGCGGATGCACCGCTCCGGCGGAGCAGGCCGCGCCGCCGGTGCCGACCAGCGTGGCGATCGCGCTGGGATCGGTGTTCGGCTCGGGCGGCAGGACTGACGACAGCGGAGGAACCGGCTGCGCGCCGCTGCCCGCCGCGCATGGGTCGGGGTTGATCGCCTTGCCGCCGACGGAAAGAAAGGAGGTCGTGGCCGTGGCGCATGCCGGCGTGTTGTGGCCTGACAGCTCAAATCCGTCGGCACAGATCGCGCTCAACGATCCGAGATTGGCGCCCGCGACGCAGGCCCCTGGCGCTGTCCAGCTCTGTCCATCCGTGTAGACGCTCACGTTGCCCAGGTCGGAGTACGTCCCTGAAGGCGCGTCGAACCGGGTATGCGCGTAGAGCGCGCACGTTCCATTGCGCGCAATCAGGTTTCGCGCCACGACGCTGCCGTTGACATTGACCTGGCCGCTGTTGCAGGTGAGCGTTGTCGCCGAGATCGCCGGCACGGAACCCGCCAGCTGCTGGCCTACCGCGCGCCGCTTCACCGACGTGGTCGTCTGCCCGACCTCCGCGCCGAAAGCAATTGGGACGGTAAGGGTGAGGATCACCTCGACCTGCTGCTGGTGTCCCAGGTACGGGTAATTGATGGTCGCGCTCAGCCCGCCGCTGAACGTGTCGGTTCCGGTGTATGGCGTCGTGCAGCCGGCCCCGGCAATGCTGAGGGATCCTGTGCGCGTCCGTTGCGAAGCGAGGAAGTTGTCGGCCTCCGTGATCACGGTCGACGCCTTGGTCGAATCGCACCCGATGCCGATCTTCAACGCCGAGTCCATCGCGGCCTGGTCGGCGAGCTGCTGGACCTGGTTCTTCTGCCACTCGACCGAGCCGGCCAGCAAAACGAGCGCGGCGGATCCGATCAGGGCGAGGAGCGACACCGCCACCAGCACCATCACCTGTCCCGACTGGGACTTCGAGCTGACGGCCATCAGTACTCCATCCGGACAACCGTCTGCGCGTCAAAGGTGATCACGCTCGGGATGCCGAGGAACCTGGCCATCACTGGCTGCCAGTTGAGCTTCAGGTCGACGACCGCGCGCTGGTGGCCTGTCGTTCGAACCGCAGCGCCGCTCGCCGCCGCACAGGATGGACAGCTCCAGCGAGGGCTCGGATTGCCGCCCGTCGCGTCCAGCTCATAGATGAAGACATAGACGTTATTCGCGGTTGCGCCGTTGAGCGTGATGGTGCCGGGCTGGGTAGGGTCGGCATTGGCGACCCAGGTGCCGTAGGACGGTGGAGCCGAGATGGCGGTCGAGTCGAAGTAGACGACAGTCACGCCCAGGGGGTCGAGCTGGTGAGCGCTCGAAGTAAGTGCTTTCAGCGAGCAGGCTGCGGGGGTCAGTTTCGTGCAGTCGGGCGGCAGCGTGTTGGAGCCGCTGTAGTACGAGAGCGCCGCTTGGCGCGCAGTATCGCGGGACGCGCCCTGCAGCAGTGCGTAGAGGAGAAGCCCACGGCCCATGTCAACCGTGGCTCCGATCAGGAGCAGCACGATCGGCGCGACCAGTGCGAACTCGACGAGAGCTTGCCCCTGGCCTCCCCACTTCTGGCGAAGAGTCGCTTCCCCACTTGTGGGGAAGGTGGCGCGAAGCGCCGGATGGGGAGGTGGAATCTCTCCGGCCTTCGCGAGAAGGACAGGTGGAATTTGGCGAGCCCTCACCAGGACGTCGTGGCGCGGCTCGACCCTGAAATGGTGATCGCGCCTCCGAGGAGATTGAGGTCGCTGAAGCCGTAGTACACATAAACGTCAACCCTGGATTGGTACTGCGTGGTCACTGCGCCTGTGCAGTTGGCGCTCGACCCGCAGTACACAGCGACCACCGCCTGGCCCGCCGCGGGCGTCGCGTAATCGGTGCCCGCAACAAAGGGTGGCGCGTGGTTTACCTGCGTCGCGCAGCTGATATTCGACGTGGTCGAGGCCAGATCGGCCTTGATCAGGCTGCACATGTTCGTCAGACCTGGGCCATTCGTGGTCGACGTCTTACCCGCTACGTATCGCGCGCCGTCGCGCGCCGCATCCGAGGTCGCGATGGCGAAGGCATAACCGCGGCCCAGCTCAATGGTGCCGGCCACGAGCAGGACAAGGATCGGGACGCTGATCGCGAACTCGACCATCGCCTGGCCTCCCCACCGTGTGGGGAGGTGCCGCCAGGATCGCGAAGCGATCCTCGCGGGGGAGGGGGTCGTGTGCCTGGATTTGTCAGCCATCCATCTTCAAGTTCTTGAGAATCACGCGGGCCAGCTCCGTCGCCCCTCGGGAGACCAGCGAATTCGGGTCGCGAAGCAGGACCAGGCCGCCCGCCAGGGCCGCATCCTCCGGCCTCGAATCGTCGTAGCCAACGGTGACCGACATCTTCTTGCCGAGGATCGACTCCACGGCCGCCCTGTCGAGCGGCGGGCGCGGCACCCGTTGGTTGAGGACGAGCTCGATCCGGTTGTCAGGCACGTTGAGGATGTCGCGGAACACCGCGAGCGAGCGTCGCGCATCGGTCATCGCGGCGATCTCGGGCGGGATGACGACCACCACGCACTCGGCGCGCTCGAGCACCGCCAGCGCAGCTTCTCCGAGCGAGGTGCCGAGGTCGACGAGGATCATGCGCTGCCAGCTGACGACAACGTCGAGCACCCGGCCGGTCAGATCACCGGTCATCAGGTCGACCTCCTCCGGCCGCAGCGTCCCGGGGAGGACGCCCATTCCCGAGCGGTGGTTGACGATGCTGCCGCGAAGCGCGATCTCAAAATCGGCCTGGACCGCCTTGGCTGCGCTCGCCATCGAGCCTGTGGCAATGAGGTCGGCGAAGAGGGCGGCGTGACCAAAGGGAGCAGACATGTCGGCCAGGAGAACCGCGCGCGGGAACTTCCGGGCCAGGGCGGCCGTCGTGTTCACGGCCAGGGTCGTAACGCCCGAACCGCCCTTGGCCGAGAAGAAGGCCACGATCGGGGCGGCGGTACGAGATTTGATCTGGACGTCGGCGGCATCGACGGCCGACAGCTCCTGGTCCCAGAGCCTGTCGAGCGTCAGCGCCACCTTCCCGGCGTCTGGGCCCAGACCTTCGAGGAGGCCGTCCCGATCGAGGGTCAGGAGCACGGCGTCGGTCAGCCCGAAGATGCTTGTCACGTACCTATCCTTGGTCCGGGGGGCGGGAAGGATGACCAGGTCTCCAGGCGAAGGCCGGCGCGTCAAGAGCACCTTGCCGGCGGCGTCCGCGATCGACTCCTCGACCTGCCCGGAGGCTAGAAACACCACAACGTCGCCCCCGTCGGCGTTCAGCCGGAGCGTATCCCGGGCGGTCAGGCCCACCGCGCGCATGCGTCGAGCCACAGCCCGAAGCGTGCCGTCACCGAGGTCCGCGAACGCGGAGGACATCTCCAGGATCCGGATCCGCAGGTGCAGGGCTGAGGGCGTCTGATCGGCGGCGGGCTCGCTGCTGGCACCCACCTGGTGTGGTTATTCCTCCCGGACCCGACAGGCTTCGTGAACCTCACGGGGGCGCAATTTGCCGATAATGTACCAACGTCCCCCCGATTCGACCGCGCATCCCAGTAAAAGCTTTGAACACGAGGCCCACGGCCGAGATCGATCTGCAGCGCCTGACCAAGCGGTCGGGCGCCCATTCCCGCGCTCAGCGATCTCGCGTCGCCGGTCGGATTGACCGCGTCCTTAACGCTGTTCTGGCCGGCGAGAACAGGGTCCAACTAAACGTCTCCGCAACCGAGTTGCTTTCCGAGCCTGGCCCAGTCGCTGAAGTCATCGAGGCGGCACTGGCCGAGGCAGGGCCGGGTCTCACCGGCCAGTGGCGGCTCACCGAGCCGTTCCGGCAGTCCAAGGTTACCGAGGAGCTGGTCAATTCCCTGGTCAGCCCGAACCCGCTGATCCGAGCGGCCGCCGCCCAGCTTTGTGGGGCGCTGCGGCTAACCGAGTCGGTTTTGTGGATCGAGGACATGATCCGGGACAAGAACCCGAAGGTCCGCGACGCTGCCATCAGGGCCCTCGGTCGCATGGGAGGACGTCGAGCCGTCGAGTCGCTGATGACTGCGATCGACAGGATCGCCATGCACCGCCTCGCGATCACGCTTGCCCAGGCCGCAACCGACCTGGACATCGAGCTTCTCATGCGCCAGCCGGCAAGCGAGAAGGCGGCTGTGGTCACCGTGCTCGCTTGCGGTCTGAGGCGCGACCACCTACGGGTCCCGCCGCTCCTGGGCATCGCGCACAACAGCCGGTGGCCGAAGGCGGTTCGGCTTGCGGCTTGCTTGTCGCTTGGCATGATCGGCGGCAAGGGTGCTGCTGACCTGGGCGCGCTGGCGGAGCTAGACCCGGACGCCGACATCAAGAAAGCTGCAACTCGCGCGAAGGTTCGGCTGGAACGATCCGTCCGGGCTGAATCAGCATGAAGCTGTCGGAGCGGTTCGACCGCCGCTACCAGCAGACGCCCGTCGCGGTCGCGCCTCCACCTGCCGCTTTGGAAACTGACACCGCCCAGATCCCGGTGATCCCGGCCGACGGCGCAAGACCGAGCATGGCACTGGCCGCGGAGCCGCTCCACACCAACGAGGCATCGGCACTCCTGAGCCCGTCTCTCACCGTCGCCAAGGGCGAGATCCACGCACTTCTGCTCAGCCGCCACGCCGCCGCGATCGACATCAACAACCGGGCGGGCATCAGGCGCCTGTTGATGCAGCTGACCGAAGACCACTACCGAGCCAAGCCACCAGCCACTCTGGTCACGGCCGCCGACAAGGAACGTCTCGTGGAGATCCTCTTCGACGAGGTCATAGGCCTCGGTCCGCTCGAGTCCTTGCTGCGCGACCCCGAGGTCAGCGAGATCATGGTCAACCGGCCGGAGCAGATCTTCGTCGAACGGCGCGGCCGGATCGAGCTCACGAGCCTCGCGTTCGAAGACGAGGACAGCCTGCGACGGGTGATCGACCGAATCGTCTCCACGATCGGCCGTCGCGTGGACGAGTCGGAACCGATGTGTGATGCAAGGCTCAAGGATGGGTCGCGGGTGAATGTGGTGATCCCGCCAGTCGCGATCTACGGGCCGTGCTTGACGATCCGGAAGTTCGGTCGTGAGGTGCTGTCGCCCGAGAAGCTGGTCACGGCAGGAGCGGCAACCGAGGCGATGATCGAATACCTCGACGCCGCAGTGAAGACCCGCCTCAACATCATCGTGTCGGGCGGCACCGGCTCCGGCAAGACGACGCTGCTCAACGTGCTGTCGGGCTTCATCCCCGCGACCGAGCGCATCGTCACATGCGAGGATGCGGCCGAGCTCCGGCTGCGCCAGGTGCACGTGATCAGCCTCGAGTCGAAACCGCAAAACGTGGAGGGTCGCGGCGCGATCTCAATCCGCGATCTCGTGCGCAACTGTCTCCGCATGCGGCCTGACCGGATCATCGTCGGCGAGTGCCGCGGTCCGGAAGCGCTGGACATGCTGCAGGCCATGAACACCGGCCACGACGGGTCGATGAGCACGCTTCACGCCAACAACCCTCAGGACGGCCTCAACCGTCTCGAGACGCTGGTCCTGCTCGCCGGAACAGAGCTTCCATCACGCGCCATCCGCAGCCAGATCACATCTGCCGTCAACGTCATCGTGCAGACCGCGCGGCTGCGCGGCGGTGCGCGAAAGGTGGTCAGCGTGGCGGAGCTGATCGGGTTGGTCGACGGCGAGATTTCAATCCAGGAGATCTTTGCCTTCCGCCAGGTGGGCGTCACCCCCGACGGGCGTGCGGTCGGCTATCACACCGCGACGGGCGTCCAATCCATTTTCAAACAGCACTTCTTGTCCAACGGCGTGCAGCTGCCGGACGCGATGTTCACGCCCACCGCTCAGCCTTCGCCGGACAAGCTGTACTGACGATGGGAGATGTTGCGGATATGGACAAAGCCACTCGCGCGGTTGGTGCTCAGAAACCCGGCGTGCTCGATGCCGAGCTGCTCGCGGATTTCGGGCACCAGGTTCGCAACCAACTGAACGCGGTGGTCGGAGCCGCCGGCCTGCTCGCGACCAGCGCCACGAGCAACGAAGAGAGGGAGCTCGCCTCGATCGTGGAGATCGGCGCCGAGCAGATCGCGAGGCTGGTGGACGACGTCCTGGACGCCGCGACCATTCAGAGCGGCGAGTTCGAGCTGGCCCTTCATCCTTTCAATATCCGGGCCAGCGTCGAGAGCTGCATAGGTGTGGTCTCCGAGGCCGCGGGCGCGAAGGGCATCGATCTTTCGTTCCAGGCTGCGCCTGACGTTCCGAGCGTGATCGTCGGCGACTCACGTCGGCTGGAGCAGATCGTGCTCTCGCTGCTGCATGGAGGTGTGGAGCGCACCTACCGAGGCGGCGTCGGGGTTGAGCTCGGCTTTGCGGACAAGGGTGGGCTGGTCGCTCTGCATTTCACGATTCGCGACACCGGGCGCGGCATCCCCGCGAGGATCCTGCGTGGGGGCCTCGAGGGTGTCACGAATCCTCGTGACGTCCTTCAGCCCGGCGACAGGCTTGCCGTCTTGAGCCTCGCGACGACGAAGCAACTCGTGGCGATGATGGAAGGCGAGCTGCGCGTCGAACAGGGCGGTGTCGAGGCGGGACCCGACGCGGGCACATCCTTCAGCTTTACGATCCTGGCCGAGGTCCTTCCGGCCTCAGTGACCACGACGCAGCTGACGCTCGAGGCCATGCGCGTTCTGGTCGTGACCGCCGATCCCACCGAGCGACGCGTGCTCGCCCTGCAATCTGAGCAATGGGGCGCGACCGCGACGGCAGCGACGCCCGACGAGGCGCTCGGGGCGGTTAAGGCGGGCCATCCTTTCGACATCGCCGTGGTCGAGCACCGGCCTCCCGACATCGACGGCCTCGGCTTGTCGACATCTCTGCGCGCGATGAAGCGGCCGGACCAGCTGCCGATCGTGCTCATCGCAGTGGCGAACCCCGGCGAAGAGGTCGCGGAGGCGGCCGACAGTGGCGTCATCCAGGCCACCCTTACCAAGCCGGTGGCGGCCCGCACCTTGCACGACGTGATGGTCCAGGTCGGCGTGCACAAGGCCCCGCCCGCGCCAGAAGCTCCACAGGAGGTGGCTGGGGCGCTCCGAGTGCTCATCGCGGACGACAACGCCCTGAATCAGAACCTGTTGAAGCGGCTGGTCGCCAAGCTCGGCCATACCGTCGACGTCGTCTCCAACGGCCGGGAAGCGGTGGCCTCGGTGGCGCAGCAGCCGTACGACGCGGTGCTCATGGACGTCCTGATGCCTGAGATGGATGGCCTGACCGCAGCCGAAGCCATCTGCCGTCGCTGGCCGCGGGGAAGCCGGCCCAGGCTGATCGCGCTCACCGCCATGGCCGGACCGGGCGACCGCGAGCGCTGCTTGAAGGCCGGTTTTGACGACTACATGAGCAAACCGGTGCACCTGGACGAGCTGGTCGAGGCGTTCCGGGCGGCAGCCGGCTACCGCACAACCCGAGAAAAAGCCGGCCTGTAAAGGTCTGTCTTCCCAACTTTTAGATGTCCGCTTCCCACCTGTGGGGAAGTCCCCGCGCCCTCCCCACTTGTGGGGAGGTCGGCCCGGCCGTAGGCCCGGCCGGGAGGGGAGCTGGAGTGTCCTAGACCGATTAGTCCCTGAGCCGGCTCGCCAGCAGGTCTTCGCGCCCTGCCTTCCGTGAGGCCCGTGCCTCGAGATACACGACAAGGATCACGATCACACCGCCGAGGACCATCAACCCGCCGAGCGCCGCGGCCGAGTCGCCGTGAGGCTGGGCGATGATCTGGATCATCGCGGCGCCGAAGACGAGGATGTAGCTGAGGCCGAGCAGCCTGACCCGCGGCGCCACCGCGGTGTCCGCGCCTCCACGCCACGGCCGCTTGCCGATGATCAGAAGGTAAGCGCCCATGATCAGGGCAAGTGCGGCAAGCGCAATCGACACGATCTGGACGATGGCGGTAGTCACCGGCGACTGATAGTAACTGTAGGTTCTTACAATCGTCACTCTTATGCCACGCTCCGAACCGATCACAGCCGTCCGCGGGATGCGAGACATCGTGCCGCGTGATCGCGCGATCTGGCGCGTCGCCGAGAAGGCGGCGGCGGACGTGGCGGCCAGGTTCGGCTACGCCGAGATCGTGACCCCAGTGATCGAGCACGCGGAGCTCATCGAGCGGGTGGGCGAGGACACGGACGCCGTCGCCAAGGAGCTCTACCGCTTCGAGGACCGCGGAGGCCGGCATCTCGCGCTTCGTCCGGAGGCTACCGCGGGCATCGTCCGCGCGTATTTCGAGGGACACCTCAACCAGGATCCCCAGCCCTCACGCCTTTACCTCATCGGGCCGATGTTTCGGTACAACCGCCCCCAGAAGGGTCGCTACCGCCAGTTCTTCCAGTTCGACGTCGAGGCGATCGGCTCCGAGAGCCCTGCCCTGGACGCCGAGGTGATCGAGGTCGCCGCCACCTGGCTGCGCGAGCTCGGCCTGCGTGAGCTGAGGTTGGAGCTCAACACCATCGGAGACTCGAAATGCCGGCCCGCATACCTGGAGCTGTTGAAGGCGTATTACCGGCCCTTGAAGGATCAGCTCCACGCCGACTGCCAGCACCGGCTCGAGACCAACCCGCTTCTGCTGCTTGACTGCAAGGTCCCTCAGGACCAGCCGTTCAAGGCCAAGGCGCCGCGCATCACCGACCACCTGTGCGAGGAGTGCGCAGCAGCTTGGGCCGCGGTCAAAGGCATGCTTGATGGCGCGGGCATCGAGTATCGACTGGATCCGTACCTTGTGCGCGGCCTCGACTACTACACGCGGACGGTCTTCGAGTTCTTCCCCGCCAATGGTGCCGGGGCGCAAGACGCACTGGGAGGCGGGGGACGGTACGACGGTTTGGCCGAGGCCGAGGGCTGGCCGCCGACGCCGGGTGTTGGCTTCGCCAGCGGATTGGACCGCGTTATCGAATTGGTGCAAGCCACGGGCACACACGTCGTCGCGGCTCCGGCGGCGGAGGTAGTGGTCCTTGGGGACGCCGGCCTCGAGGTCGCCGCCGCGGACGTCGCGCGCATCTGCCGCACCGTGCGCTCCGTCGCCGTCGACTACGAGGCGAAAAGCCTGAAGGCGAAGATGAAAGCGGCGAACAAGCTCGGCGCGCGTTGGGTGGTGCTCCTCACCGCAAGCGAGGCCGAGAGGCGAGTCGCGCAGCTCAAGGAGATGGCCAGCGGGGAGCAGGCCGAGGTCGCGTGGGCTGACCTCCCGGCACGGCTCGCATGAGCGGCTTCACCGCGCCGCATTGCGGCTCGCTTCGCGCGGCGGATGTTGGACGAGAGGTCGAGCTCTATGGGTGGGTCGCGCGCCGGCGCGACCACGGCGGCCTCATCTTCATCGACCTTCGCGACCGCTGGGGCGCAGTCCAGGTCGTCTTCAACCCAACCAAAGCTCCACAAGCTCACACCGCGGCGTCAGACCTCAGGTCCGAATACGTCGTGCGCGTCAAAGGCATAGTCGGCCACCGTCCGGCGGGTTCGGAGAACCCGCGCATGCCGACAGGCGACGTCGAGGTGACGGCATCCGAGCTCGAGGTGATCAACACATCTGAAACGACTCCATTTCCGATCGAAGACCCCGAGGAGCCTGACGAGAAGACGCGACTGCAATATCGGTACCTCGATCTGCGCCGGCCGCGAATGACGCAGATGCTGGAGCTGAGAAGCCGCGTCAACAAGATCATCAGGGACTTCATGGACAGCAATGAGTTCATCGAGGTCGAGACTCCAATCCTCACACGCAGCTCACCTTCAGGTGCTCGTGACTTCCTGGTTCCGTCGCGCCTGCATCCGGGCAGCTTCTACGCGCTTCCCCAAGCTCCGCAGATGTTGAAGCAGCTGCTGATGGTCTCTGGCGTGCAGCGCTACTACCAGATCGCGCGCTGCTTTCGTGATGAGAATCTGCGCGCCGATCGCCAACCAGAGTTCACTCAGCTGGACATCGAGATGTCTTTCTGCGACGAGGAGGACGTCTTCGCATTGATCGAAGCTCTGTTCACCAAGGTGTGGAGTGACGTGCTTGGCGTCGAGCTTTCGACTCCGTTCCCGCGCCTGGACATCAAGGAGTCGCTGTTGCGTTTCGGCACGGACAAGCCGGACCTCCGCTATGACCTGGAAATCGTCGACCTTGGCGAGGTGCTCACCGGCACGAAGGCGCAAATCTTCCGCGGCGCACTCGATGCGGGAGGCGTGGTCCGCGGCATGAGGGTGCCGGGCGCTCGCGACATGGCTCGGCGCGATCTGGATGACCTGGTCACCATGGCCAAGGGTGCGGGCGGTAAAGGAATGGCTTGGCTGCCGGGCAGCTCGATCGACAAGTTCCTCACCGAGTCCGAGATCGCCGGCATTCGGCACGCAACCGATGCGGGTGACGACGACCTCGTCCTGCTGGTCGCGGATCGCAGGCGCAAGGCCGAAACCGTGATGGGGCTGATCCGCCAGGAGGTCGCGCGCCGGCGGAAGCTCATCAGGGAGCGCGAGTGGAAGTTCCTTTGGATCAATCCCACATACCTTTTCGACGAGGATGACCAGGGAAAGCTCACGTATGCGCATCACCCGTTCACACGACCGTTCGAGGAAGACATGTCCTTCGTCGCGGAACGGCCATACGACGTACGTGCCCATGCGTACGACATGGTTTGCAACGGCTACGAGCTTGGTGGTGGAAGCCTTCGAATCTACGACCCGGCGATGCAGGAGCGCGTGTTCCAGCTCCTCGGTATGCCTCTCGAGACTATTCGGGCCAGGTTCGGAACACTGCTCGAGGCCTTCACGTACGGCGTTCCCCCGCACGGGGGCATCGCTCAGGGGATCGACCGCGTCGTGATGATGCTCGGCGGCACGGACAACATTCGCGACGTCGTTGCGTTTCCGAAGACTCAGTCGATGTCCGACCTGATGCTCGGAGCGCCGTCGGAAGTCGACCCGGAACAGCTCGAGGAGCTGCATGTCAAGGTGGTTCCTCCGAAGAAGCCGGCCTCGTAATATTGGCTGGCTCCCGAAGGGCTGCGGGCGATGTGCGCGTTGCCCAACTAGACAGCATTAGGGACCCCGGAGTCCGGATAGCCGACCAAATGCCCGCTGGACGGGACTTGGAGAGCCATGGCAGGGGACCCACCTGAGCTCGCTCAGGACAACCCACCCCCGTGACCCGGAGGGAGCACCTTTGGGAAAGTGCAATGCTCCCTCTCCCCTGCGGGGAGAGGGATGTGGGGACAGGGGCAGGGGCAGCACAACTCGAAGGTTTTGGTGCTGACACTCCTCCCTCCCGGGCTGATCGTTGCGGCGCTGGCGGTGCTCATCGTCTCCCAGCTCTTCTTCGCCTTCCTGCCGTTCCGGCGCCGCGCCTACCTGCCGATCCTCTTGATGACCGCGATCGGTTTCGGCCTCGGCCAGCTCTGGGACTACATCGGCCTCCCGTCCCTTCGCCTGGGCCAGGCGAACATGCTGCCCGCCGTGCCGTTCGCTCTTCTCCTCCAGCCGCTGGCGCGCTTCGTGCCGCGCCCGAGCCGCGAGCCGAAGGAGCCGAACTCGAGCAAGCCTGGCGGATCAAGCCAACCTCGTGGTCAGTAGGTGCCGATTCCACGCTTCTGGCGCCAAAATCGTCTTTTACCGTCGGGGGATTCCACGTTTTTGGCGCCAAAAGTGCCAATGGACGAAATGGCGCGGTTCCCAAAACGAACACGCCGAGCGCGCGAACTTAAGATTGCGTCTGTGTTTGCACGTTCCGACCGAGGGGTATTGACTGAATGAACCCGCAGAGCTTCATGTGGATAGCGTTCGGGGTGGCCGCCCTGGTGGTCGCGCTGGCCCTGGCCGCTCTCCTGATCCGTATGCGGGGGACGCTCGGCGCCGTCGAGGAGCTGTTGGATACGACCAATGAGGAATTGAAGGAAACGCTGCCAGAAGTCCGGCAGACGATCGGGAACGTGAACGACATCACGGCCGGCGTAAACGTCGGTCTCCGGACGGCGGGCGGTGGAGCGGCGGCGGTCGGGCGCGGCATCAAAGCCGCGGCACATGGCGTGGCGGTGGCGGGAGAGAGCCTTGTTCGGACGGTAATCAGGAGGTAAAGATGGCTGACGAAAGAGACGGTGGTGGTGGTGGATTCGGTTGGTTCATTCTCGGCGGGCTGATCGGCCTGGCTGCCGGCGCGTACATCGCGTCCGGCCCCGGAAGGTCGCAGGTAGACAGCCTGCGCAGCAAGACCATCGAGCTCAGCGGGAGCGAACCGGTGCAGCGGGCCAGGGGCGCCGCGCAGCGCGCACGAGAGATCGTTACCGATCCGGAACACCCGGTCGGCAAGGCGATCCAGGACGGAGTCGCCGCGGCCAAGCGCAAGCGCGAAGAACTGGAAGCCACCGCCATGCGGAAGATGCAGCAGGCGGACGGCAAGGAATAAAGGAAGAGTAGGGAAGGGGACAGTTGGCTAAGCGCAACCTGGCGGAACTCAAGATTCCCGCGACGTCGGCCTTCATTCCGGTGGCCAAACGGGTCGCCACCACGCTTGGCGGCCAGATGGGTTTCAGCCTTGTCGACCTCGACGAGCTGACGATTGCTCTCACCCAGGCATGCGACAGCGCCATCGCGGCCGCGGAGGACCTGGGCTCGCCGGCCGACCTCAAGCTCACGTACTTCGCCACCGACCGCGCATTGGTGGTCGACGTCGACCTGATGCCGAGCGGCAACGCCCTCGCGGTGCCCAAGCACCACACCGAGGTCGACCCCGAGCTGCAGAGACTCGCGTACGAGATGATCCGCTGCTTCGTGGACGACTTCCGGCCTCAGGTCGAACCGACGACGGGTCACGTCAGCTTCCGCATGGTCAAGTACCTAGCAGGCTGACCGCCTCGACGTCCTTCTGATCTTGGAAGGGAGACACTAGATATCAGTGGCTGCACAACAGCGCATTCCCCGCGAGGAGCTGCGGGCGCTCCATCGCCGTTACCGGGAGACGACCGATCCCGCCGAGAAAGAGCGCATCCGTGAGCAGCTCGTCAATGCCTATCACGACTTCGTCTACTTCCTCGCCCGCAAGTTCCAGAACCGCGGCGAGCCGCTCGACGACATAGTGCAGGTCGGCTACCTCGGATTGATCAAGGCCATCGAGCGCTTCGACCCCGACCTTGGATTCGAATTCACGACTTTCGCGACGCTCACTGTCGCCGGCGAGATCAAGCGGCACTTCCGAGACAAGGGCACCGCCATCCGTTTCCCTCGCCGCCTCCAGGAGCTCCATTCATCCGTGGTTCGCGTCAACGAACAGATGAAGAACGAGCTCGGGCGCGAGCCCACCGTCGCCGAGCTCGCCGAACGGCTCGGCGTCACTCCTGACGATGTGACGGAGGCGATAGAAATGGGCCCTGCCTACATGCCCTTGTCGCTGGACCAGCCCGTGGCCAGCGGCGACGGCTCGGACAGCCGCAACATCGCCGAGCAGATCGGCAGTCCCGACCCGGAGCTCGACCGGGTCGAGATGCGCGACGTCCTCGACCGCGCGATGGAGCACCTGACACCTCGCGAGAGGGCGATCATGGCGATGAGGTTCTACGAGCAGATGTCGCAGTCGGAGATCGCGCGCCGGCTGGGCATCAGCCAGATGCACGTGTCGCGCCTGCAGCGCGCGGCCCTCGAGCAGCTGCGCAAATACGTGCCACAAGAATCCGCCTCGTAGTGCCGCTCCGCGAATCCGGCGCGCCGCCCGACCCGCTGACACTCTTCCGGCGATGGTATCGCGGGGCCCAGGACGCCGGCGCACCGCAGCCCGACGCGATGGCTCTAGCCACGTGCGGTGATTCAGGTCCGTCGGTGCGCATGGTCCTGTACAAGGGCATCGAAGACGGTTCCTTTCTCTTCTACTCGAACTATGAGAGCCGCAAGGGCCGCGACCTCGCGCAGGACAACCGCGCGGCCGTCGTCTTCTACTGGTTCGTCACCCATCACCAGGTCCGCGTCTCGGGGACCGTCCGCCGCCTGAGTCGCAAGGCGTCGCTCGCCTACTTCAGGAGCCGGCCGCGGGGTGCCCAGCTGTCGGCGCTGGCCTCGAGGCAGAGTCGCGTCATACCCTCGCGGGACGTGCTCGAGCGAGCAGTCGCGAAGCTCGATGCTAGGTATCGCGGTGATGTTCCGCTGCCCGACGGCTGGGGTGGATACGCGCTGCGGCCGCAGTGGATCGAGTTCTGGGAAGGCCGCCCTGACCGCCTCCACGATCGGCTCCGCTACCGGCGCAAGACGGGCGGCGGATGGCGGATCGATCGCCTAGCACCGTAAGCTAGACCCGCCCCGTGACCGGGAACGAGATCCGCAAACGTTTTCTAGAGCATTTCGCGAGTCGGGAGCATCTGGTTCTCCCAAGCGCGCCATTGGTGCCGCGCGGGGACCCGAGCACGCTCTTCATCTCGGCCGGAATGCAGCCGCTCAAGCCCTATTACCTGGGTTTGAGCCAACCGCCCGCGCCCCGTCTCGCGAGCGCACAGAAGTGCCTGCGCACCGGCGACATCGACGAGGTGGGGAAGACCGACCGGCACCACACGTTCTTCGAGATGCTCGGCAACTTTGCGCCCACCGGCGACTACTTCAAAGAGACGGCGATCCCGCTTGCGTGGGAGCTGGTGACGAAAGTTTTCAGCATGCCAGTCCACCGCCTTCGCGTGACCATCCATCCGACCGATGACGACGCCCACGGAATCTGGATGGTGCAACCTGGCATGCGCGCCGAACACATCACGCGACTCGAGGACAACTGGTGGGGCCTCGGCGCGGGCCCATGCGGCCCTGACTCTGAAATCTGGTGGGACCGAGGCAAGGAGGTCGGCTGCGGCCGAGACGATTGCGTCCCCGACCATTGCGATCGCTTCACCGAGTTCTGGAACCTGGTGTTCCCGCAGTACGACCAGCGGGGACCGATCGCCGGCACATCGGGCGAGGCGATCAAGCGCGCGGTGGCCGATGGCAGCCTCGTCCCGCTGGCACGTCCGGCCATCGACACCGGCATGGGTCTCGAGCGCATGAGCTACATCCTGCAGGGCAAGACCAACGTCTTCGAGACCGACCTGTTCCAGCCGATCATCGAACGGATTCGAAGCCTCTCGGGAAAGCAGTCGACGTTTTCGGAGCGGATCGTGGCCGATCACGTTCGCGCCGCAAGCTTCGTCATCGCTGACGGAGTCACGCCGAGCAACGAGGGACGTGGCTACGTGCTGCGCCGCCTGATTCGCCGGGCCACTCTTCACGCTGAGCGGTTGGCGATGCGCTCGCCGGTCGGCCAGCTTGTCGACGACGTCGTCGCTGTGATGCGCACGCCGTATCCCGAAATCGAGCAGCAGGCCGCCATGATTCGCGCTGCGATCGATCAAGAGGCGGCTCGATTCCAGCGCACTCTTCACGATGGCATGGAGCAGTTCGAGCGAATCGCCGCCCAACAACCGAAGGTCATCTCCGGAACCGACGCTTTCAAGCTGCACGACACTTTTGGTTTTCCCATCGACCTCACCCGCGAGCTCGCTGCGGAGCGCGGCATCGCAGTGGACGAGGAGGACTTTCGCGCCGCCATGGATGAGCAGCGCGCGAGGTCGCGCCGGGGCACGCCACAAGGGTGGGCGCTGGCGAAAGACATCCCGAAGTCCGAGTTCACCGGCTATCGCGAGCTGATGACCGAGAGCAAGGTGACCGCGCTGCGCAAAGATGGCAGCCCATCCGAGGCCGCGACTGAGGGCGAGTCGGTCGAAGTCTTCCTCGAGCGCTCTCCTTTCTATGCGGAGTCCGGCGGGCAGGTCGGCGACACCGGCACGATCAACACACCCAGCGGACAGGTGCGAGTCGAGGACACGCAAAAGCCTGTCGAGGGTGCCATCGCGCATCTCGGCACCGTGGTCACCGGCCAGGTGCGTGTCGGCGAAAACGCGACAGCGGCTGTTGACTCCAGGCGCCGCGCGCAGATCGCGCGTCACCACTCCGCCACCCACCTGCTGCACAGAGCGCTTCGGGAGACGCTCGGCGAAAACGTCGTGCAAAAAGGCTCCTGGGTTGGTCCCGACCACACGACATTCGACGTGCCGCTGAACCGCGCCATCAACAAGGACGAGCTCGCGCGGATCAATCGCCGCGTTATGGAAAAGGTGCGAGCGGCACTACCTTTCCACGAAAGCCACAAGCCGTTGAAAGAAGCAGTGGCCCAGGGTGCCATGCACCTGTTCGAGGAAAAGTACGGCGACGTCGTGCGCGTCGTGTGCTTCGGCGACTGGACGTGCGAGCTGTGCGGAGGGACGCACGTGAGCAACAGCGCTGACATCGGCACCGCGGTGATCGTCTCGGAGTCGAGCATCGGCTCGGGCCTGAGGCGCATCGACATGGTGGTCGGCGAGGCCGCCGATGACCTCGTGCTCCGCGATCGCGAGCTGGTCACCGAACTTGCGCGCTCGTTCAATGCAGTGCCGGAGCAGCTGCCCGAACGACTCCAGGCGTTGCGCGGACAGCTCAAAGAATCCGAGCGCCGATTGAAGGAGCTGTCGGAGCAATTGCGCGGCGCGAGGGTCAAGGGGGCCGACGGCGTAGCAGTCAAACAAGGCAAAGTACCCTTTGTGACCGAGACTGTCGATGCCTCCAGCCCAGCGGAGCTGGCCGCGTATGCCGACCGCTACCTGGAAGTCATGAAGTCTGGCGTCGTAACCCTTGTGGCCGGCGACATGTTTGTCATCAAGGTGTCCAAGGACCTCATCGAGGAATACGACGCTGCCCGCCTGGCTACCCTGCTCGGCACTGGCGGCGGCCAGAAGCACATGGCGCGCGGAAAGCTGACGGTGCCCGCAGGCGAGGCGTTCAAGCGTCTCGAGGAGGCTTTGCGATAACCAAGTTCAAGTTCCTGCGCAAGCGCAGCGAGTACTACCGCCACTTCACCGTGCTCGACATCGGCACCGATCTGATCAAGGTCCTGGTCGTGCGGCGCGAGGGACCGGATGGCGAGGTGCTCGGCGTCGGTCGCGAGCCACAGAAGCCGGCCGCCATGTCGGGGGGCGCGATCGCCGACCTCGAGGCGGTGATCCAGTCGAGCAACCGTGCGCTCGAAGCTGCCGAGGACATGGCGAAGACAGTGCCCGGACAAGTTGTGGTCGGCATCGCCGGGGAGCTCATCAAGGGCTTCTCGTCGACGATCGCCTACCCGCGTGAGAACTCGAAGGCGCGCGTGCGCTCTGGCGAGATCTCCACGATGCTGCAGATGGTCCAGCGCCGCGCCCTGCGCGAGGCGCAGCACCTCCTCGAGATGGAGCGAAGCTACGGTCAGCTCGAAGCGCGGCTCGTTCACTCCGCCATCACGAATGTCCGCGTCGACGGCTACCCGGTCACCAACCCCGTCGGTTTCACGGGCAAGAACCTCGAGGTCACGGTCTTCAACACGTTCGCGCCGATGACCCACATCGACGCTATCGAGACCGTCGTTCGAGAGCTCGACCTCGAGCTTGCGGCTGCCGTCGCGCAGCCGTATGCGCTCGCGCGTGCGTGCGCCAGCGAGGAGACCTGGGCAGAAGGCGGAATCTTCGTCGACATCGGTGGCGGCACCACGGATGTCGCGCTGATCCGCGATGGCGGCGTCGAAGGGACCCGGATGTTCAACCTCGGCGGCCGCGCCTTCACGCGCAGGCTCGCGCTCGCGTTCGGTCTCAGCTACGAGGAGGCCGAGGCGCGCAAGCTCAGGCACTCGGAGGGCCTCCTCTCCGCGGAACAGCACCGCCAGGTGTCGGACCTTCTGAGCGCCGACGCCGAGGTGCTTCTGCAAGGCCTTGCTCTCAGCATCAAGGAGCTCTCCCGTGGCGAGCGGCTCCCGACGAGCATCTACCTGTGCGGAGGCGGCAGCCTGCTCCCCGAGCTCACTCTCGAGATGGTGAAGAACAACTGGGCAGCCGGCCTACCGTTCCCGCGCGAGCCGCGGATCCGCCACCTCGTACCGCCGGACGTGCGCAATCTGACCGACTCCACTGGCCAGCTTTCGACTCCTCAGGACATAGCTCCGATGGGTCTCGCGAACCACGCTTTGCGAACTGAGGCCGAGGAGCGCGACACGGTCAATACCGTCATGCGCAGGGTCCTAGGCGGTATAAAGGTCTGAGCATTCCCCGAGGAGACTTGTAAACGTCATGGCAACGAACCCGATTTACGTCGAAACGGAAGAGGAGATCCCGGAGGTCGTCGAGCGCCTCCGCCGGTTCGCCGGAGAGGACACGATGATCGTCCTTCCGATGCGGTCGCGCATCGGGCAGAGCCGTTTCAACTTCCAATTGCTGCGCAACTACGCCGCACGCATGGGCAAACGCGTGACGGTCGTCTGCGACGACCCGGCGGTCCAGAAGATGGCGTCGGAAAGCGGATTTCCCGTCTTCGGCGCGGTCGGTCCGCTGGGCGAAGGTATTCCCTCTGAGGCCGAAGTTGTCGCGCCGGCACGGCGCTGGTGGCAGCGATCGCGCACTGCACCGACGACGCACGTCGGCATCGCAGCGCCGACCAGGCTCCTCACGAGAACCGCGACCGAGCTCAAGCCCGGGCGCTTTTTGCTGTACATCACCGCGGCAACGCTGCTGCTGGTCGGCCTGTTCGGGGCGGCGATCTTCGTCCCCTCGGCCGACGTCAAGCTGGTGGCTCAGGCCGCCCCGTTCACTCAGAAAGACGTCGAGATCCAGGCCCAGCCCGGCAAGGCTCCGATCAAGGTGCGGTCGGTGGTCACCCAACGCTCCAACTCGCAGGGCTTCAAAACAACTGGTTCGATCGTGGTCCCGCTAGCGCCGGCGATTGGGGCGGTCACCTATAGCAACAAGTTCGCACCACCGCATTGCCCCGGAGCGTCCTGCGGCTCCCCCGGTCTGATCATGCAGCCCGGTCAACGGTTGCTCAACTCAAACGGACTCGTATTTGCGCAGACCTCCGGAGACGTGCTCGTCAAGTGGGGGCAAACAGCCAACGCCAATATCCAGGCGGTGGTTCCGGGTACGACCGGCAACGTGGGTTCGGACACCATCACCGTCATCCAGGACAGCCGCTATGACCCCAACATGTTCACCGTTACGAATCCACAGGCCACCGGCGGGGGCACCGATCCGTCCAACACGCCTCAAATGACCGTGGCCGACTTCGACTCCGGTCGCGCACAGCTCGAGCAAGAGCTGCGCCAGGCCATCGCCCAGACCCTCGTGGGTGGAACCCAGGCCGGTGAGAAGCTCAGCGAGACGGTCATCTTCGGAGCGCCGCAATACACGACCGACCACCAGCCCAACGACAAGGTCCCATCCTTCAGCGGCACGATGACGATCAGCGGCGAGGGCGACTACTACAACGACGCTGACGTGCAGAAGGCGTTCCGGGACAACCTGGCAACACGCGTGCCAAACGATCAGCAGCTGCTCACCGAGAGCCCGATCGTGGTCACCTACCGCATTCTCAGCGCAACCTCAGGAGGCAACATCACCTTCCTCGGCAACGCCTCAGCTTTCGTCGCCCCGAGGCTGGACGAGGAGAAGATTCGCGCCGCGATCGTCGGACGGCCGCTGGCCCAGGCGAGGTTCTATCTGGAGCGGCTGCCGATCCGGTCCGTGGCCATCAAGGAACAGCCGATGGCGCTGCCCCTGATGCCGCTCCTGGCGCGTCGCATCACGCTTCACTACGTGATTCAGCAGGGGGCAGGGACCAACCCGAACCCGGCAGCATCGCCGTCGCCAGGCGCAACGCCCAAGACGTCGCCGTCGCCATAGTGGTGCGCCACTAGGTGCGCACCCTGGCGGTGGATCCGGGGTCGAAGCGCGTCGGCCTCGCGGTGAGCGACCCCAGCGGGACCATCGCGTCCGCCCTATCGACGGAGCCGGCGGAGCCCGCCGCCACGCTCGCGTCGCGGTTGGCGGAGATCGCGAAGGCACAGGAGGCGGGCCGGATCGTGGTCGGCCTTCCGTTACGCCTCGATGGCAGGCATGGTCCCGAAGCCAAGGCGGCGCAGGAGCTTGCGGACCTGCTTCGTAAGGCGTCGGGACTTCCGGTGGAGCTCGTCGACGAGCGCCTCACGACCGCGGAAGCGGAAAAGTCTCTGATCGCGGGCGGCATGCGCCGAGAGAAGAGACGGGCGACCGTGGATAGGGTGGCGGCTACGCTCTTGCTGCAGGGCCATCTGGATGCGAAACGGAATGGGTGACGAGCCTCAGACGATCACGTTGATCGACGAGTCGGGGATCGAGCGCCGGTTTCAACTTCACGACGCGTTTGACCTCGCAGAAGTCCACTACTACCTGGTCGAGGCGGCCGACGATCCCTCGCAGGTGCTCCTGCTTAGGGAGGGAGTCGGTGGCCTGGAGACTGTAGATGGAGATGAGTTCAAGCAGGTGATGACAGCGCTCGAAGAGGACAAGGTCGAGTGAAGGGCATCGTGGCCATCGTGCTGTTGATCGGCCTCCTCGGCTTCGGCACGTCTCGTGGCGCCGATTGGTGGAACACCAACGTCAACACACCGATCTCCTCCACCGACAAAGCCGTCCCGTTCCAGATCGACCCTGGCGAAACCCCGACCCAAATCGGTACTGACCTCTATACGGCGGGACTGATCCGCAGCACTATCGCCTTCGACATGTACACGCGGGTCAACAATGCCGGGCCTAAATTCCAGGCCGGCTCCTTCGTGCTGAACACCAACATGTCTCTCGCGCAGATCGTCTCCGCGCTTCAGCACGGCAAGTCCGACCAGAAGACCATCACGTTCAAGGAGGGCCTCCCGCTTCGCGAGCAGGCCAAGGTGGCGGAGACGAAGGGTATCGGCACGGCGGCCGAATATCTCACGGCTGCGAAGGATCCCGCGTGGGCCTCGACATACACCTTTTTGCCTGCGAAAGCCGGCAATCCGGATGCGCCCTACGAGGGCTACCTCTTCCCGGACACTTACCTGATCGACCCCAAAGCCGGCGTCCGCGGCTTGATCAAAGCGCAGCTCGACCAGTTCGGAGTCGTCTTCTCGGCCGACCTGCGTGCTCAGATCGCCAAAGACACGCCTGCCCGGCCGGCCCAGACGATTCAGTCCATCGTCATCCTGGCCTCGATGGTCGATCGCGAGGCCAACGCCATCACGGCCAGTGACCGAGGCAATGTGTGCAGTGTTTACTACAACCGTCTCAAGATCAAAATGACTCTCGGCGTTGACGCCACGCTCCTGTACGCGCTCAAGAGGCTGCAGCCGGAACCCACGGCGGCGGAGCTGGGGCTGAACAGTCCCTACAACACACGTCTGTACGGCGGCCTTCCGCCTGGACCGATCAGCAACCCCGGCAAGGCCGCGATCCTTGCGTGCATCAACCCTCCGCAGACGCAGTACCTCTACTACTTCACCGACCGAGTGGGCGTCACGCATTTCGAGACCAACGGGGCGGACTTCGAGCGCGACAAAGACAAGTACGGCTTGAGCGGCAGCTGAGCGCGCGACGCGTTGTCTACCTGGTCGGTCACGGGATCTCCTATTCGCGAAGCCCCGACATGCATAACGCGGCGTTTAGAGCGGTCGGCCTGGACTGGACGTACGAGCTGCTCGACGTGCCGCCTGGCGAAATACCCGCGGCCATGAGCCGCCTGCGGCAGCCAGACGTGGCAGGCGCCAACGTCACGATTCCTCACAAGCAGGCTGTGCTGCAGCACCTGGACATCGTGGATCCCGAAGCCGTGCGGGCGCGAGCGGTCAACACCATCGTCAGGGACAGGGACAAGCTGGTTGGCTCCAACACGGACATCGCTGCGATTCGCGCCGCGATCGCCGCGGTGGGCCTCGAGGCCAAGGGCGCCAAAGCTGTGATTCTCGGCGCAGGCGGGGCAGCACGCGCGTCCGGGGTGGCGCTCGAAGGCGCGCATCTCACCTTTGTTTCGAGACACCCCGAAGACGGTGACCTGCCCGGTTCGGTAATCGGCTGGGACGATCCATCCCTCCACAAGCTCGTCAGGTCCGCTGATGTGCTGGTGAACGCGACGCCGCTCGGCCGGCGCGACGAGATGCCGATCCGGCCGGCGGCGCTGCCCAGCCACGGCGCTGTCATCGACCTGGTGTACGTCACTGGCGGAACGCCGCTCGTCCGCAAGTCGCGTTCGCTCGGCCTGCGCACCGCCGACGGCTGGGAGGTGCTCCTCGCGCAGGGCACCAGGTCCTTCGAGGTCTGGACGGGTCGCGCCGCGCCTGTAGGCGCGATGCGCGACACTCTGCAGCCGTGACATCGATCCTGATTCCGGTCCTCTGGGCGTTCGTGGGCGCCGCGGGGGGTTGGCTGGTGCGCTGGGGCTCGGTCCGGCTCGCGCGACTGGAAGAGCTTGAGCCGGGTAATTCGCCCTGGCAGGTCTACGGGCCGCCGATCCTCTCCGCCGTGCTGTTCGCCATCTTTGCGACGCATGTGACCGCGATTCCACTGCTCGCTCTCCGCAGCCTGTTCGTGCTCGTGCTGGTGCAGGTGATCTTTTTCGATTTCGAGCATCGCCTGATCCTCGACCGGGTGATATTTCCGGCGATGGCGCTCGCCCTGGTCGTGAGCCTCTTCGGCCATCCGTGGTGGGCGGGCATCGCGAGCGGCCTGGGTGTTGGGCTGGTGTTCTTGCTGCTGGGCCTTGTGGGCCAGGCGATTTTCAAGGCGGAGGCCCTGGGGTTTGGCGACGTGAAGCTCGCCCTGTTCATGGGCCTGCTCGTGGGATGGCCGTCCATAGTTCAGGCGGTTTTCTATGGCGTGTTGCTCGCGGGCCTGGCTTCGGTGTGGGTGATCATCCGCAACCGCTCGATGAAGGGGACGATCGCCTACGGACCCTACCTGGCCGGGGGCACTCTGATCGTTTTGTATCTGCTGCCAGAATAGGTCGCGATGAGCAACCTGCTTCCCGGTGAGAACCTGGTGGTCAAGGCCCACCCGCACTGGATCGTGCTGGTCAAGTCGGTCTGGGTCCCGATCGTCCTGGTCGTCCTGGTCCTGATCGCCGACTTCACGTTCCTTCGGGACAACTACAACTCGTGGAACCTGCCACTCCACTTCCGTACTTATGTGACTCTCGCCGTGATAGCGCTCGCCGGGCTCTGGCTGATCGTGGTGTGGATTCGCTGGCAGTCGACCTCGTACACGCTGACCGACCAGCGAATCAAGATCGAGACCGGCGTGTTCGGCCGCCAGGAGAAGATCATCCCGATCGACCGGATCCAGGACTGCACGACGAAGATGTCGCTGCTCGGCCGCATGCTCGGCTACGGTCGGGTCGAGATCGACGCCGCCGGCGCGCAGGGCGCCGAGATTCTCGAGCACCTACCTGACCCGGGGAGCTTCCGCGACCAGGTTTTCATGCAGTCGGAGAAGCGAAGGGGTGGCGGCCCGGCTGCGGCGCCCGCAATGCCGGCCAACCCGAGCGGCGTCTGATCTCTCCACGACGCAACCCGGCGAGGTGATCGAACTTTGGTCCGCTTGATCCTCGACTCGTCCACAGGAAGCTACCCAGTCGTCATCGGCAGCAATCTCAATCGCGAGCTGCGCGCCGTCGTGTCGCGGCTCGACCCGACCGGCGCTGCGATCATTACCGACTCCAACGTCAGGCCGTGGGCGGTCAAGGTCGCCAAGTCGATCAAGCGCGCCGGCCTGAAAACCGCGATTCATGTGATCCCGGCAGGCGAGCGTTCGAAGTCGATCACCCAGCTCCACGAGGTGCTCGCGTTCCTCGAGCGCCAGCGCATCGATCGAGGCGGATGCGTCATCGCGGTAGGCGGCGGCACGGTGGGGGACCTCGCAGGATTCGCAGCCGCGGTATGGCAACGAGGAATCCGCCTGGTGGGTGTGCCTACGACGCTGCTGGCGATGGTCGACTCCAGCATCGGGGGGAAGACCGGGATCAACGGGACCCGCTCGAAAAACGCCATCGGCGCGTTCTGGCAGCCGTCGGCAGTGATCGCCGATCTGGCCTGCATAGAGACGCTGCCGGCAGCGAACTACCGGGAGGCGTTCGCCGAGGTTGTAAAGTACGCCGTTGCCATGGACCGAGGCCTGTTCGAGCTGCTGCAAAAGGAACGGCCGCGCCTTCTCGACGAGGATCGCGCGATGCTCGAGCGGGTGGTTTTTCGCTGTGTCGCGGCGAAGGCGCTGATCGTCGCCAAAGACGAGCGCGAGAAGGGCCCGCGTGCGCTCCTCAACTACGGACACACTGCGGGCCACGCGCTCGAGGCGGCCAGCGGCTTTCGCATCTCACACGGCCGGGCGGTCGCGTTCGGCATGCGAGTCGCGGCGCGGATCGCGCTATCGATGGAGCTGTGCAGCAAGCGGTTGGTCGAATCGCAGGATGAGCTGCTCACCGAATATGGGTTGCCCGACAGGGTGCCTCACGTCGACCCGGCCCGCCTGCTGGCGGCGATCCCTCGCGACAAGAAGGCACGCCGGGGCAAGGTCGCGTGGGTCATGCCGCGAAGGCTGGGTCACGCCGAGCCCGGGCATGCAGTTCCTTCCGCGCTGGTGCGCCGAGTCGTCACGCGAGCGCTCGACCGATGACACCGAGTAAGAGGTCGAAACGGATCGTCGTGGTCAACGGGCCGAACCTGAATCTGCTGGGGAAGAGGGAGCCGCACATTTACGGCACTCGCACGCTCGCCGACCTGGAAAAGGATGTACGCGCGAAGGCGACCCAGCTGGGCGTGACGGTGACCTTCTTTCAGAGCAACGACGAGGGGGCGATCATCGACTTCCTGCAGAAGGAGGCGCCGGGCGCGCTCGGGATCGTGATCAACCCTGGGGCGCTGTCCCACTACTCGCTCGCTCTCTTCGATTGCCTCACGGCTGTGAACATCCCCACCGTCGAGGTCCACCTCTCGAACATTCACGCACGCGAAGAGTTCCGGTCGAAGAGCGTGACGGCTCGTGCCGCGCGCGGGGTGGTTATGGGCCTGGGCTTCGCCGGGTATGGAATGGCCATGGAGTATCTCGCAGAGCAGTGATCTCGACCAACGACTTTCGCAACGGAACGATGTTCGAGATGGACGGTCAGCTGCTGGAGATCGTCAGCGTCGAGCACATCAAGCTGGCGCGGGCCGGCGCAGTCATCAAGGCCAAGGTGCGAAACGTCCTCACGGGTTCGATCTTCGAGCACAGCTTCCGTGGCGGCGAGAAGTTCAAGACAGTCCGCATCGACAAGAGCGAAGCGACGTACCTCTATGCCGACGGCACCCATCACTACTTCATGGACACCAAGACCTACGACCAGGTGCCTGTTGATGAGGAAATGCTGGAGTCGGTCCTCCCACTTCTTAAGGAGGGAAGCACCGCATACCTCCTGCGTTACCAGGACCGTTTGATCGGCGTCGAGCTGCCCATCAACGTGGAGCTGAAAGTGGCGTCGACCGACCCGGGATTCAAGGGCGACACGGTGTCCGGCGGGACCAAGCCCGCGAAGCTCGAGACCGGGGCCACGATCCAGGTGCCGCTCTTCATCCAGCCTGGCGACTTGATCCGGGTCGACACGCGAACGAACAGCTACATGGAGCGGGCCTAAGCCCAGACCACATGGCCGACCCCCGTCTTTGTGGGGGGCGGAGCGGCGGGTCGAGGCGGTAAAGTGGGCTCGTTATGGGTGAGAACGGCTCATTGGGGGCGGTCCGCGTGGCCAACGAGGTCATCGCAAGCATCGCGGCCCTCGCCGCGTGCGAGGTCGAAGGCGTGAAGGGCATGGACGAGGCTGCGGCGCGGCATTTCGGCGACTGGGTGCGCCGCCAGGGCGCGCACCGCGGCGTGCGGGTGCACATCGAGTCGGATCGGTCTATCCACCTCGAGGTCTTCATCACGGTGGACTCGGATGCCAAGCTTGCCGACGTAGCGGCCTCAGCTCAAGCCAACGTCGTCGAAGCGACCGAGCGGATGCTCGGCCTGGAAGTGGGGGAGGTCAACGTCTTCGTCTCGAGCGTCGCCTTCGCCAACTAGGTAGTGTCCCGATCCGGAACGGGACGCTAGCGTGGGCAAAAGGCACCAGGCCAGGGAGCTGGCGCTCAAGACGCTGTTTCAGCTCGAGGCCGCTGACGACGATGCGGAAGAGGTCCTGCGCTATCACGCCTTCGAGGGCGCCGCAACATCCGACGTCGCTACGTTTGCGCTGCAGCTCGTCAACGGAGTGATTGCCAACCGCGAGAAGCTCGACTCGATCCTCAGCGAAGCATCCGACCACTGGAAGCTCGAACAGATGGCCAAGGTCGACCGCATCATCCTGCGCATCGCGGTTTACGAGATCGCCATCGATCGCCATGTGCCGACCAAGGCTGCGATCAACGAGTCGATCGAGCTCGCCAAGACATTCTCGGGAGATGAGGCGGGCCGCTTCGTGAACGGCATACTCGGTCGCGTCGCCGCAAGCGTCTCGGCTTGACCGGCCGGCCGGTCGAGACGACCTTCGAGGAGGTGCTCACCAACCTCGAGGGAACCATCGCCGAGCTCGCGAGCGGGACCGCTCCGCTGGAGGAGCTGGTCGCCGCCCACCAACGAGCCGTCAGCCTGCTGGCCGAGGCGCAGTCAAGCCTCGACGGGCTCAGGGCTCGTGCTGACGAGATAGCTCAGAAGCTAAAAGACCCCGCGAGTTCGGGACCCCTAAGGTAGGCGGGTGAAATTTCTCCTCGCCCCGCTGGTGGCCTGGGCGATCGCACAGGCAGCCAAGGTGATCCTCACGTCGATGCGCCAGCGCAGGTTGAACCTTCGCGTCCTGGCCGAGACCGGAGGGATGCCCAGCAGTCATGCCGCCATCGTGATGGGCTTGACCACGGCAGTCGGGAAATATGCCGGAGTCTCCTCCGCTGCCTTCGCGATCGCCCTTATCTTCTCGTTCGTGGTCATGTACGACGCCGCCGGCCTTCGCCGGGCCGCCGGCCGGCAGGCCGCCATCCTGAACCGCCTTGTCGAGGACCTCGTCCACATGCGGGGCATGCAGGAACAGAGGCTTCGCGAGCTGCTCGGCCACACGCCGTTCGAGGTGGTGGTCGGCGCGCTTCTCGGCTTCGTCGTTGGGCTGATCCTCTGACGCCAATGCCTCGTCTTGACGTCATGGTGACGAGAAACGGGCTTGCCGAGTCGCGCGAGCGCGCGCAGGCCCTCATCCTCGCCGGCAAGGTGAAGGTCGCGGGCGAGACAGAGCGCAGGCCGGACCGCTCGGTCAGCGACGACGCCTCGATCTCGGTGGAGTCGGGGCCGGACTTTGCGAGCCGTGGCGCGCTGAAGCTGGGTCCTGCGCTCGACCACTTCCGTGTCGATCCGCAAGGCCGGGTCTGCGCGGACATCGGCGCGTCGACCGGTGGGTTCACCGACGTGCTCTTGCGGCGCGGGGCTGCAAAGGTCTACGCGATCGACGTCGGCCGCGGCCTCATCCACTGGCGCCTTCGACAGGACCCGCGAGTGGTGGTGATCGAGCGCGTGAATGCACGTGACCTCGACGCTTTCGCCGAGCCAGTCAGCCTGATCGTGGTCGATGTCTCGTTCATCAGCCTGGAGAAGGTGCTTCCGGCTCTGCGCCGTGCCGCACCGGACGCGGAGGTCGTGACCCTGTTCAAACCGCAGTTCGAGGTCGGCCGGCTCGATGTGGGCAAAGGCGGCATAGTCCGCGGCGTGGTGGTGGTCGAAGCAGCGCTGCAGAGGTTTCGCGAATGGTGCTCCGGCAACGGCTACGAGGTCGCAGGCGAGGTCGCATCCGCGGTGACCGGAGCTCAGGGCAACCAGGAATTCTTCCTTCGCCTGATGGCGAAATGACCGTTTGCATCCTGCGCGGTCCGGGCGCGGAGCAGTCGGTCATCGACCGCGCCATCGCCACCTTGAAGGATCGCGGTGTCGAGGCGTTTGACGTCGACCGTGACGGGCCCGCCACCGCTGTCACCGAGAGGCTCAAGGGTTGCACGCTGATCGTGACGCTCGGGGGCGACGGCACATTTCTCGCCGGCGCGCGGTTTGCCGCTCCACGAGGCATCCCGATCCTCGGAGTCAACCTCGGCCGGCTTGGCTTCTTGACCGAGGTGGAAGCTGAACAGCTTGAGGTGGGGCTCAAGCGCTATGTCGACGGCGAGTACCGGATCGAAGAGCGGACCATCCTGAAGGTGGTCCTCAGCCGCGGCGAGAAGACCGTGGCCCGGGCGATCGGGCTCAACGAGGTGGTGGTCGACCACTCGGGCGAAGCGCGAATGCTCAGGGTCGAGATCGATGTCGGCGGCCAGGCCGTGGGTGTGATCGATGCGGACGGTGTGATGGTCGCGACCGCCACCGGCTCGACCGCATACGCGCTTGCCAGTGGCGGGCCGATCCTGGAACCGACGCTCCGCGACCTTGTGCTCGTGCCCATGAATCCGTTCGCCCTCACAGTCCGGCCGATAGTGTTTCCTCCGGGCCAGGACATCACGCTCAAGGTCCTTCGTGGGCCGGCCGAGATGCGGATCGACGGCCGTCGGGGGCGAGCGGTTGCCGGCGGCGATAAGGTGCGGTGCGGTTCGCATCCCCGCCGGCTCAAGGTGGTTCGCTTCAGCCCTCCCGAGGAGTTCTACCGGCGGTTGGGCGAGAAGCTTGGCTGGGGCCGTCCACTCGTTCCGAAGAAGTAATGCTCAAGGAACTTCGAGTCCGCGACCTGGCGCTGGTCGCGGAGTGTCGCGTGCGCTTCGGCCCTGGGCTCAACCTTCTCACCGGAGAGACCGGCAGCGGCAAGTCGCTCATCGTCGACGCGCTCAGCCTGACGCTCGGTGCCAGGGCAGCCGCCGACCAGGTGCGCCACGGAGCCGAGCGCGCCACGGTGGAGGGGGTCTTCGAGTCGGGCGGCGCCGCGCTGGTGCTGCAGCGCGAGCTGGGCAAACGCAACGCCGCAAAGATCGACGGCCGGTCGGCGCCGGCCGAAATGCTGCGTGAGCTCGGGCGCAGCCTCGTCGCGCTGCATGGGCAGCATGAGCATCACGCGCTCCTGGACAGTGAGACCCAGACGGAGCTCCTCGATGGGTATGCCGGAGCGCTCGAGGTGCGGGCTGCTGTCGCCGCGCACCACGCGGCCTGGATCGAGGCCGGCAACAAGGTGCGCGACCTCGAGCAGCTGCGGTCGCGCGGCCAGCGTGAGCAGGAATTCATGCGCTGGCAGCTCGAGGAGCTGCGTTCGGCTGACCCGCGCCCGGGCGAGGACGAGGAGCTCTCGGCCGAGCGCGCGGCGGCGAGGCACGCGGCTCGCCTTTCGGAGCTGGGGCAGCAGGCGATCGAAGCGCTTCACGAGGACGGCGTGGCACGTGCTGCATCCTCCATCCGGTCCGCGGCCGAGCTCGATCCGCGGCTCGCCGAGCAGGCGTCACGCCTGGAGCTGCTTGCGGAGGAGTCGTCTGACGTGATCCTCGAGCTCCGGCGGTACGGCGAGCTGCTGGACTCCGATCCAGGAAGGCTGGAGACGATCGAATCACGCCTGGCAGTGCTCGACGGAATCAAGCGCAAGTACGGAGGCACAGTCGAATCGGCGATCGAGGAACGACGCCGTCTCGAGCTGCAGCTTGGCGCGACTCAAGATCTCGAGGGCTCCGTTGCAGCCGCGCAGGCCGAACGCGACAGTCGTCGTAAGGACCTCGAGGCAGCCGCCAAGGAGCTCACCGACGCACGTGCTGGAGGTGCTCACTGGATGCAGAAGGCGGTCGCGGCCGAGCTCACCGGCCTGCGCCTCGAAGGCGCGCGCTTCGAGGTCGCCCTTCGGCCTGCGACGGAGATCGGCGCGAGCGGTGCTGAGGGTGCGGAGATGATGTTCTCGGCTAACCCCGGGGAGCCGCTGCAGCCGCTGGCCCGCGTCGCGTCGGGCGGCGAGTTGGCTCGGGTGATGCTTGCGATCAAAACCGTCGGCGCCGACGCCGACAAGCTGCCGACGCTGGTCTTCGACGAGGTCGATGCGGGCATCGGCGGTGAGGCCGCGGTGCAAGTTGGCCTTCGCCTCAAAGCGCTTGGCTCGCGACACCAGGTGCTGGTCGTAACGCATCTCGCGCAGATCGCCGCTTTCGCGGATCACCACCTGCTCGTGGAGAAATCTCCCGGCGCCGATGGGCGAAACGTTGTGTCAGTGCGCGAGCTGACCTCGGACGATGATCGGGCGCGAGAGCTCGCGCGGATGATGAGCGGCGGCGTCACAGCGAAAGCGGTGGCACGAGCTCACGAGCTGCTGCAGGAGTCGAGGAAGTAGTGCCAAAGCTGTTCAGCGGACCAGAGGACCGGCGCATCAGGCGCGCGCTGTGCATCGTCGCGCACCCTGACGACATCGAGTACTACTGTGCCGGCGCCATTCTTCTCATGACCCGCCATGGCGCGGTCGTCGATTTCGTGCTCGCCACATCCGGAGACAAGGGCGCGCGCGACGCGACCAAGTCCCGCGCGAAGGTGGCGCGAATCCGCGAGCGCGAGCAGGAGATGGCCGCGGACGTGTTGGGCGTGAAACGAGTCGCCTTTCTGCGCCACCCGGATGCCGAGCTCATCGAAAGCCTCGAGCTGCGTGAGGAATTCGTCCGCGAGATCCGGACCTCGAAGCCCGATGTACTGCTGACGTTCGATCCCAATGTCCCCTACCGATTTCATCCCGACCATCGGGTCGTCGGGCGCGTGGCGCTCGACGCGGCGTGGCCCAGCGCACGGGATCCACTGACCTTTCCCAAGGCCGGCGCTCCACACGAGACCGCGGAGGCGTGGTGCTTCGGGGGCCTGCAGCCCACACTCGAGATCGAGGTGAGCGAGGTGCTGAGCAAGAAGATTGAAGCCCGCCTTGCGCATTCGAGCCAGACCAAAAGCCCTGCAACGCTCATGCGCCGCTGGCGGGCGACCGCCGGGGTCGAGAAGTTCCACCAGGTGAACCTGAGATAGAAAGTATGAGAAGGAACCGGACTGTTCCTTCTCATCGCCCGGTCGGCTTCGCCGACGGGGCTGCTCATCTTCCCGGGATGGGATTTTCGAAATGGTTCTCCTCATCACGCATGGCGTTTATATGTATGCCATGGGGACGGCCGGAGTGAATCCGGCCTTCACGCCGCGTTTTCGGAGGTTGCCAGGACCCCTATCCTTAGCCTTCGTGGAACCCCCAGTCGCTGCCCCGCGCCTCGACGTCAAGACGCCGGTGTTCGAGGGGCCGCTCGAGCTTCTTCTGGCGCTGGTCGAGCGCGAAGAGCTGGACATCTTCCAGGTCTCGCTGGCCAAGGTGACCGACGCCTACCTGGCGGAGATCGCCGCGCGAGAAGTCGCGGACCCTCAGGAGATGGCCGAATTCCTGTGGATGGCCGCGCGGCTGTTGCTTCTCAAGTCCATCCGCCTGCTCCCTGGCGAGGTGCCGACCGACGAGGAGACCGACCTCCTGGGGTGGGAGGAAGAGGTCCGGCAGCGGCTGGAGGAGTACCGCGTCTACAAGGAGATGGCCGGCGAGCTGATGGAGCGGGCGAAGCAGGATTCGTTCTCGTTCCCACCGCCCGCCCGCCCCGTCGAAGCTGGAGGGCAGGAGGAGCCGCTCGAGGTCGGGCTGCTCCTGGTCGCCTTCAACAGCGTGCTCGCTCGCATTCCGCCTCGTCCGCTAGTCGTCACCGGGCGCACGTGGACGCTGCAGGAAAAGCTCGACATGCTCACGATCCGTCTCCGGCACGGACCGATCGAGCTGGTGGAGCTGATCCTGGAATCGGAGGACCGCCTCGAAGCCGTCGTGACATTCGTCGCGGTGTTGGAGCTTTTGCGGCGATCGCTGGTGCGCATCCAGCAGAAGGAGCGCTTCGGCCCGATCCACGTCGAAGCGAGGGAGCCTGCCGGTGGGTGAGATCTCGGGGGCGCTGGAGGCGATCCTGTTCAGCTCCAACCGGCCCTTGAAGCTTCGCGAGCTGCAGCAGGCCACTGACACGGATCGCACCGCTGTCGAGCAGGCGCTCGAGGAGCTTCGCAAGTCGCTGGATGGACGTGGCGTGATGCTGATGCGGCACCACGACGAGATCCACCTCGCGACGCGCCCCGAGTACGCGGCTGCGGTGCGGCGCGCGCTTCGCCCCGAGGTGTCGGGGAAACTTTCAGCCGCGGCCTACGAGACGCTCGCGATAGTGGCCTTCCAGCAGCCCGTTGCTCGGTCGCGGATCGAGGCGGTGCGCGGCGTCAACTGCGACAGCGTGCTCACCAACCTGGAGCTGCGCGATCTGATCACCGAAGTCGGGCGTGGTGCCGGACCCGGTCAACCGAAGCTGTATGGCACCACGATGAGGTTTCTCCAGGTGGTCGGACTCGAGTCGCTCGACCACCTGCCCAGGCCACGACTCGAGCCAAATGACGTTGGTGCAGAATCGAGCGCACGGCAAACCAAGAACGACTGAATCGCTTCCTGGCGCGATCGGGAGTGGCCAGCCGGCGCGCCGCTGACGAGCTCATCGCGTCTGGTTCCGTACGCGTCAACGGCAAGAAGCCGCCGCCCACCGGCATGCTCATCGATCCGGAACGGGACCGCGTCACTGTCGACGGCCAGGCTGTCAAACCAGTCACGCGGCATCGCTACATCGTCTTGAACAAACCGCTCGGCGTCATCACCACCGCGAAAGACGAGGTCTTGAGGACGACGGTGCTCGACGTGGTGGGCGACGAGGGCAAGGGCGGACACCGGCTGTTTCCTGTCGGTCGCCTGGATGCTGACACGTCGGGCTTGATCCTGCTGACCGACGATGGCGATCTCGCGTATCGCCTGACGCATCCGAGCTACAAAGTGGCGAAGGAATACATGGCCGTCGTCACGGGCAATCCGAACTCGACAGATGTGGAGAGCTTGCGCCAAGGCGTCAAGCTCGACGACGGCGTGACCGCTCCCGCCGAGGTCGACGTGATTCGCATCACGCCTGGGGCGCGTGACTCAGGGGTGGCTGAGCTTCGGATCGTGATCCGCGAGGGCCGCCACCGCCAGGTCCGCCGGATGCTGCATGGCGTCGGCCACAAGGTCCAGACATTGAAGCGCGTCGGCTTCGGGCCTTTGAAGCTTGGGCGGCTTAAGGCGGGGGGCTGGCGGGTGCTGGGCGATGCCGAGATCGCGGCTCTGCAACGCGCGGTGAGCGAGAAGCACGGGACCTCCCCACGCGGTGGGGAGGCCAGGTGATAGTCGCCATCGACGGCGGCGTCGCTTCGGGCAAATCGGCTGTCGGTAAGCGCGTCGCCGAGGCGCTTGGCCTTCCATTCGTCGACAGCGGCCTGATGTATCGAGCCGTCACGCGGGTCGCGGCGGAGCGGGGTATAGATCCGCACGACGCTGAAGCGCTCACTCAATTGGCTAACTCAACCGACGTAAAGATCGACGGTGAGAGGGTGTGGGTGGACGGAGTGGAGCTCACCGACAGGATCTACGACGCCGACTACTCAGAGGCATTGCCGCTCGTCGCCGCCGTCCCGGGCGTGCGAGAAGCCCTTGTCGAACAGCAGCGGCGGCTGGGGGATCGAGGGGTCGTGATGGCCGGCCGGGACATCGGCACCGTTGTCTTCCCGGACGCGGACTACAAGTTGTTCCTGGTGGCAAGCCTTGATGAAAAGGTCCGGCGCCGCGCCGCGCAGTTCGAGAAGCGAGGCGAGAAGGTGGACCAGGAAGCGATGCGCAAAGAAGTCGAAGAGCGGGATCGCGTCGACACGCAGCGAGCGGTCGCGCCGCTGCGGCCCGCGCCTGACGCGTTCGTGATCGATACGGATCGGCTGGACGTCGATGAGGTGGTCGACGTGATCCTCAAGTACATCGCTGAGCATCCGAAGACGAAATGATTTACGCGTTTCTGCGCGGACTGATGCGCTTCATTGTCCATACGTATCTCGTCGGGCTGTTCGAGCTTCGCGGAATGGAGAATGTCCCGCGCACGGGCCCGCTGATCATCTGTCCCAACCATCAGGGGACGATCGACCCGCCGCTGGTGCCAGCCTTTGTTCCGCGCAGAGACACCTGGAACATGGCGAAGTCCGAGTTCTTTAGGAACCGGATCCTCGCCGTCATCTATCGCAGCTACAACGCGTTTCCAGTGGTACGCCACTCGGCCGATCGAGCCGCGCTGCGACGAGCTTTCGACCTTCTAAAGGCCGGCCACGCTTTGATCATGTATCCGGAGGGAACGCGAGTGGAGTCGGGCGGGTTGGCAAAGCCTGAGCCAGGGGCGGGCTTCATCGCTCAGAAAGCGGCGTGTCCGGTCCTTCCGGTTGGCTTGACTGGTACGCGCGAGTGCCTCCCCAAGGGCGCATGGTGGCCGCGCCGCGTGAGAGTAACTCTCACCTTCGGCAAGCCATTCCTTGTGCTGCAGAAGCGCGCCGACGGCTCGCGTGTCTCGCACGAGGAGGCATCCGACGCGATCATGGTCGCGATCGCCGAGCTGCTTCCGCCCGACCAGCGCGGGGCGTTCAGCGACCTCGAGTCACACCGCAAGCGCCTTGCCGGGGTAACAGTCCCGATTTCTGTCGGCGCCAAGTAGCAGTTCCACCTCCCGATCTGGCCTGACGCTTCGCGCCCCACCGGCGCTTCGCGCCACCTCCCCATAAATGGGGAGAGGCCACCTTCCATTCCCCACAAGTGGGGAATGGACTCATCCCAACTACAGGAGGCGATTAGCCGATTGCGGGTCGGGCCCAGTCGTCCTCGGTGAGGCTGCCCAGCGCGGGGTTGAAGCAGGCGTCGAACGCCTCCTTCAAAGTCTGCGGCGTCAGGCGCGGCGGCTCCTGCCGGTAGTTGGCAAGGTCGACGAGGCGGGCCATGAGCGCCCGAGGGTGGGAGCCGCGCAGCGGCTTCTTGCCGTAGAGATTGTTGAGGAGGTATCCGATCGCCTTCTCGTCGAATGCCACGCCCTGGCGGTCGCACTCGTATCGAAGGATGCGGCCGAAGGCCTCCGGCGAAGGGTTGCCGACGCCGATCTTGTACGCCATGCGGCGCAGGAAGGCTTCGTCGACGAGCTCGGTGGGTGAGAGGTTGGTCGAGAACACGACCTGGCAAAGGAACGGCAGCTCGATCTTGCGACCGGATGCCGAAAGGTCCAGGTAGTCGATCTTCTTTTCCATGGGCACGATGAACCGGTTGAGGAGCCGCATCGGCGGCACCTCCTGGCGGCCGAAGTCGTCGATGACGAACACACCCGCATTGGCCTTCCACTGCAGCGGCGCTTCGTAGTAGCGGTTGGACGGGTCGTAGGTGAGGTCCAGCTGCTGGAGCTTCAGCTCACCACCGGCCACCACGACCGGGCGCTCCACCTTCACCAGCCGGCGATCGATCGGCTGGTCGCCCTCGGCGATCTTGTGATAGACCGGGTCGATCACCCGAATGATCTCGTCGCCTACGGCGACTGCGTGCGGGATCTCGATCGGTGCGCCCATCAAAAGCGCCATGCGCTCGGTGATCGTGCTCTTGCCGTTGCCCGGAGCTCCGAAGATGAACAGCGACGCGCGAGAGACCATGGCGCCGCCGATCTGGTCGATCACGTGCTGCTCGAGCTCGAGCGTGCCGAGGGCCTTCTTCAACAGCGCGTCGGTGACGTTCGCCTTGCCGATAACCTGCGAGCGGGCGAGCTGGAGGTAGTCCTCGAAGTTGATGGGGCAGGGCCCGAGGTATCGCGTCTGCACGGCGGACATCTCGGCGGCACGCTGCCGGCCGGCGGCGGATACCGAATAGTTCATCTTGACCGCGTATGGACGCCCCTCGAGGCCAACCTCGTTGGAGACACCCTTGGTGTCCATGAGCTGGTTCTTCTCGAACTCGTTGATGATCGGCTCGAGGGTTTCGAACGGAAGACCGAGGCGCTGCTCGATCGCCGCCCCGCTCAGCTGGTCGGCGAAGGCAAGGGTCCGAAGCAGCAGGCTGGCGACGAGGTCGCGGCGGACGTGAAGGTCCTCAAGCTGCTTGGGTGCTTCGATGGCCCCGGTTTGCACGGGCGCAAATATAGCAACCGCCGCTAGCCTTACGGCCCGGTTTGGACACCCTTACGTAGAATCCCGGGTACCGGTGCCGGAATACGCTGCCCTCGACCTCGAGACCACCGGTCTCGATCCGGCCCGCGATCGCGTGATCGAGGTCGGTGCGGTCGCCTTCACCCCAGATCGCGTCACGACGACGCTCGAGCGCCTGGTCGACCCCGGGCGCTCAGTCCCCGAGATCGTTCTCCGGCTGACCGGCATCAAGCAAGAGGAGCTGAGGGGGGCGGCCAGCGCCGAGTCCGCCCTGCGCGAGCTGGCCGACTTCCTGCACGGCCGCCAGCCAGTCGGGCACGGCGCCCGGCTAGACGTCGACTTCCTGGCGGCGGCGGGCTTGTGGGACCCCTCGGCCGAGATTCTCGACACACTGGACGTGGCCCGCATCCTCCTGCCCACGGCGGCGAGCCACAGCCTCCCGCTGCTCGCGCTGGAGATGGGCTTCACGCAGCCAAGACCCCACCGCGCCCTGGATGACGCCGACGCCACGCGACAGCTGCTGCTGCGCCTCCGCGACGAGGCGGCCGGCCTCGCGGAACCTTTGAAGGAGTCGATGCTCGCGCTCGTCGCGCCGTACGAGTGGTCGATCGCCCGATTCTTCGCCGAGGCGCTCACGGCGCCCAACCCCGATCCCGGGCCTGTGTCGACCGAGGTTGTCGACTCAGCCCGAGGCAGGTCGGCCGAGCCTCCTCCCGACGACCCCGCGATAGTGGCCGCCCTGCTTGGTCCCGACGGACCGCTGGCCGGGCTCCTTCCGGGTTACGAGCACCGCGAGCCGCAGCTCCAGATGCTGCTCGCCGTGGCCCAGATCCAGGCACGCGGGGGCACCCTCGTCGTCGAGGCTGGGACCGGCACTGGCAAGAGTCTGGCGTACCTCGTGCCGTCGATCGCTCGCGCTGTCCGCCACGACGAGCGCGTCGTCGTCTCGACCAACACTCACACCCTGCAGGAGCAGCTGATAAGCAAAGACTTGCCCGGGCTGCGGGAGTGGCTGCCGTGGGATTTCAAGGCGTGCCTCCTCAAGGGCAGGTCCAATTACGTCTCCCTGCGGCGATGGCGACGCTACCTCGCGGAGCCTTGCAAGGACGCCGATGACCTGAGGTTCAAGCTCAAGGTCCTGATCTGGCTTCACACGACCGAGAGCGGAGACCGCTCCGAGCTCCGCCTGTACGGCCGCGAGGAAGTCCTGTGGGCGCAGATCGCGTCGGACCCCCTCGACTGCGTGGGGATTCACTGCACGAAAGAGGATTGCTACGTCCATCGCGCTCGCGCCGAGGCCGAGTCGGCGAATCTCGTGGTCATCAATCACGCGCTCTTGCTGGCGGACGCCGAGGTGGGGGGTGGGCTGCTCCCGGATTTCGACCACCTCGTGATCGACGAGGCGCACCATCTCGAAGAAGCGGCGACGCGCGGGCTGCGGCAAGAGGTCGACGGGCCCGGCCTGCTCGCCCTACTACAGCGCCTGGCTAATGCTGCTTCCCCACTTGTGGGGCAGCCCCCGCCGAAGGCGGGGGATGGGGTGCCGGGTGGTGGGGAGGCGGGATCCGGTCTGCTCGCCGAACTCAGGCGCCAGCCGCACCTCGGCTCGTCCGACGAGGCCTTCGGACAGGCGATCCCGATGAGCGTGGCCGCGGGAGAGCGTGTGCGATTGCTTTTCGAACTGGCCGCGCGATGGGTGGCAGCCAGGCTCGGAGACTCGGAGCGCAGAGACGACTCCGTCCGCCTCACAGCGGCGTTGCGCGAGGACGAAGGGTGGCCCGCCGTGCGCCTGGCGGGAGAGAACGCCGTGACCGCGCTTTCAGCGCTGGACGCTGGGCTGCGCCGCTCGGTGGCCGGTGTGCGCGAATGGCTGGGCGGCACCGAGCCCGACCAGGGCATCCGCGAGCTGGAGATCATCCGCGGCCGCCTCGAGGCTGCGTCACGTGTTCTCGACGAGGCCTTGCTCACGCCGGACGCCAACCGCGTCTACTGGTTCACGCTGCTCACGCGCACCGAGAATCTGGTCCTGCGCGCGGCGCCGATCAACGTCGGCAAGCTGCTCAGGGACCACGTGTACTCCGACCGGCGATCGACCGTCTTCACGTCGGCGACACTTGCCGTCGGCGGAAATTTCGACTACTTCAAGTCGCGTGTCGGTCTTGGCTCGGGGATCGAGGAGCTCATCCTGCCCTCGCCGTTCGACTTCCTGCACCAGGCGCTGGTCTGCCTGCCCACCGACCTTCCCGCGCCTGAGCACGAGACGTTCGACCGGGCTGTCGAAGAGATCGTCGCCTCTGTGGCTCAGCGGGTCGGAGGCCGGACGCTCGTGCTGTTCACGTCGCACCGGCAGCTGCGCGACGTGCATGCCGCTCTGAAGCATCGCATCGACCTGGACGAGGTCCTGATCCTCGGCCAGGGTATCGACGGCCAGCGGCGCCAGCTCCTGAAATCGTTCGAGGAGGCGGAGCGCCCGTTGCTTCTCGGGACCGCGACCTTTTGGGAAGGCATCGATGTGCCCGGTGAAAAGCTGAGCTGCGTGATCATGGTCCGCCTTCCGTTCCCGGTACCTACAGAACCGGTCTACGCGGCTCGCGCGGAGCAGGTGCGCGACGGCTTCGCCCAGCTTGCGCTGCCGCAGGCCGCGCTGCGACTGAAGCAGGGTTTCGGCCGGCTGATCAGGCGTTCCACCGATCGCGGCGCTGTGGTCATCCTCGACAACCGGATCCTCGGGCGCGACTACGGAAAGGCGTTCCTCGAGGTGCTGCCGCCCGCTTCACGGTTCGTCGGGCCGGGTGCCGAGATCGCCGGCAAAGTAGGTGATTGGTTAGAAGTCGCCACTCCTCGGTGAGCAAGCTTTACGTCGTCGCCACACCAATCGGCAATCTCGAGGACGTGACCGCGCGCGCGGTTCGCGTGCTCGGCGAGGTGGGGGCGATCGCGGCGGAGGACACGCGCATCACCGCGAGGCTTCTCGCCCGTCATGGCATTCGCAAGCCCCTCATCAGCTATCGCGCGCCCGTGGAGCGACGCGGACTGCCACGTGTGATGGCGGAGCTCGACCGGCACGACGTCGCACTCGTCAGCGACGCCGGCACGCCGACCGTCTCAGATCCAGGCCAGGCACTTGTCAGTGCCGCGTGGGCGGCGGGACACACCGTGGTGCCAATACCGGGGCCCAGCTCGGTCACCGCGGCGCTCTCGATCGCGGGGTATGGCGGACCAGGCTTCACATTCCTCGGCTACCTGCCGCGCAAGCCGGGTGAAATGCGTCGCCTGCTCGCAACGCTGGCTGCAGATCCGCGTCCCGCCGTCGCTTTCGAGTCGCCTTACCGAGTGAGGAAATCGCTCGCGATCATCGCGGAGGTTTTGCCCGATCGCGAGCTGACTGTTGCGCGCGAGCTCACGAAGCTCCATGAGCAGCTGCTGCGCGGCACCGCGACCGAGGTGCTGGCCGCGTTGGGCGACCCGCCACGCGGCGAGTTTACCCTTGTGATCAGTGGGCAGGATCGGCCACCTGGCGCCTGAGCTCGCGGCAGGCGACCGCAGGTCGCCGGTCGGGGCGTCGAGGCGAAGGCAGGGGTGGCGTGAGGCGGAGCGCATCGTACAGATGCGCGACGACAAGCGCCGGGCCCCCTAACGCACGCATCGGCGTCCCGAGCCGATGAGATCAGGTGCCGCGCTGGCCGATACTGTCCACCCAGTGCCTGAAAAAAGAAGGACTGTCCTGGTCGCGCCGGCATGGCCATACGCCAACGGCCCTCGCCACATCGGTCACGTGGCGGGCTTTGCCGTGCCCGCCGATGTGATCGCGCGCTTCGAACGGTTGCGCGGCTCACGCGTCCTGATGGCGAGTGGCACCGACGAACACGGGACACCAATCACGTACGAAGCCGACAAAGAGGGCGTGCCGCCTCGCGAGTTCGTCGACCGCAACAACGCCCTCATCGTTGAGGACCTTCGCCGTCTGGGGATGACGTACGACATCTTCACTCGAACCATCACGAAAAATCACTACCGCGTCACGCAGGACCTCTTTCTCAAGCTTTACGAGAAGGGCTATCTCGTCAAGAAGACCCAGATGGGCGCTTTCGACCCCGCGAGCGGACGCACGCTCCCGGATCGATACATCGAGGGCCAGTGTCCGATCTGCGGATTTGCGGACGCCCGTGGCGATCAGTGCGACAACTGCGGCAATCAGCTCGACCCAATCGACCTGATCAATCCGCATCAGCGCGGCAGCAACGCACCTGTCGAGTTTCGCGAGACGGAGCACCTCTTCTTCGACCTGCCGCAGTTTGGTGACCAGCTCAAGCAGTGGATCGAGCAACACGAGAACTGGCGGCCCAACGTGCGCAAGTACTCGCTCGAATTCGTCCGCAACCTCAAGCCGCGAGCGATCACGCGTGACCTGGACTGGGGCGTCCCCGTGCCTCTTCCCGGCTGGGAGGACAACCCGCATAAGAAGATCTACGTTTGGTTCGACGCGGTCATCGGTTACCTGTCCGCCTCCATCGAATGGGCGGCGCAGCGCGGCGAGCCTGACTCCTGGAAAGACTGGTGGCAGAACGCGGATGCCTGGCACTACTACGTGATGGGCAAGGACAACATCACGTTCCACACGGTGATGTGGCCCTCGATCCTGATGGGGGTCGGCGACCTCGAGCTGCCTGATGACATCGTCGCGAGCGAGTACCTGAACGTGCGCGGCAAGAAGTTCTCGACGAGTCGCGGCCAGGTGATTCTCGTACGCGACTTCCTCGCGCAGTACGATGCCGACGCCCTGCGCTATTACCTGATGATCGCCGGGCCGGAGAACCAGGACACCGACTTCACGTGGCCGGAGTTCATCCGGCGCAACAACGACGAGCTTGTCGCGACGTGGGGCAACCTGGTGCATCGCACCCTCGTCAACGCGCACCGCAACTTCGGAGCGGTGCCCGAACCACAGCAGCTCAATGACGGCGACAAAGCGCTGATCAAAGAGGTCGAGGATGCGTTGGACTACGTGGCCTTACAGCTGGGCCAGGCACGCTTTCAGGTGGCACTGAGATACGCGATGACGATGGCGGCGAAGGTCAACGTGTACCTGGGGACCGAACAGCCGTGGCATGTCATCAAGACAGATCGCGCTCGCGCCGGCACGGTGCTCTACGTCGCGCTCCGCTGCGTCGACAACCTGAAGACGATGTTCACCCCGTTCCTCCCGTTCTCCTCGCAGAAGCTGCACCGCATGCTCGGCTACGACGACGTGATCGCGCCGCAGCCTGAGGTACGGGAATTCGCGGAGGACGGTTCGTCTCACCTCGTCATCACCGGCGACTACGCAAGCGACGATCGCTGGCGTCCCTCCGAGCTCACGGCCGGCCGCGCGCTTCCGCAACCGGAAGCGCTCTTCAAGCGGCTTGATCCGGTGGTCGAAGAGGAGGATCCGGAATCTTCGTAGATACCCATCTCCACCTCGAGGAGCTGGGTCCTCCCGGCGAGGTGGTGGATGCGGCGGTCAGCGCCGGTGTCACGCGCATGATCGCGATGGGCGTCGACCTCGAACGCAGCCGCACCGCAGTGTCGCTGTCACATCGGTTCGCACCCGTATGGGCCGGGGTCGGACATCATCCAACCGATCCGTTCACCCCAGACATGAACGCATTTCGAACACTCGCGCTGGACGAGCGGGTGGTGGCCATCGGCGAGGTGGGGCTCGACTTCGAGGAGGCGGGCAGCCCTCCCCGCGAGGTTCAGATCGCTCGTCTTGACGAACTCTTCGCGCTGGCGGTTGAGCTCGACCTGCCGGTCTCGATCCACAACCGCGGCGCGGCCGCAGAGCTGGCGGCGGCGATTGCCGAACACCACGCACTGCGCGGCGTCATGCACTATTTCGCGCTCGAATGGGACTGGGCTGAGCGATTCCTGGAGGCCGGCTTCTACCTATCTTTCGCCGGGCTGGTCACCCGACCAAGCAGGAATGCGTTGCGCGAAGTCGTGAAGAAGTGTCCCGCGCACCGCCTGCTGCTCGAAACGGATTCTCCCTACGGCAACGCTCACAAGCGCATGGATGTGCCCAACCGTCCCGCGTACCTGATCGACACCGCGGAGCTTGTCGCGGAGCTGCGCGGCGTCGGCATTGAGGAACTGGCGGCCCAAGAGACCGCGAACGCACTCGCCCTATTCGGGCGCATGCGGTGAACGCGAAGGTGGTCGATCCGGCGGATTCGCATCAGCTCGACAAACTGCTGCGCCGCCATCGCATCGAGCTCAAACACGGCCTCGGTCAGAACTTCCTGACCGACGCGGCAGTGCGCGACGCTGTCGCCGAGGCCGCGGGACTCACGCCCGACGACGAGGTGCTCGAAGTCGGCGCCGGCGTTGGAACGCTCACGGTTGCGTTGGCGCCTCGAGCCCGCCGGCTGGTCGCGGTCGAGCTGGACGGCCGGCTGATACCAGCGCTTCGCGAATCACTGATTGGTCACGAGAACGTCGAGGTGGTGCGGACCGACATTCTGCGATTCAACATCCGCTCCGCATTTCCCAACGGAAACGAGATCGTCGCGGGCAACATCCCTTACAACCTCACTGGCGCATTGATCCGCAAGCTGCTGGATGAACCACCGCGACCGCGGCGCCTTTCGCTGGTGGTGCAGAAGGAAGTCGCCGAGCGCTGGACGGCGTCGAGCGGCGCGAGCCTGTCGACTGTTGCGGTACAGGTATTCGCTGAGGCAAAGATGCAGTTCACGATCCCCGCGGCGGCCTTCACGCCGCCGCCCCGCGTGGATTCGGCGCTGGTACGGCTCGAGGTGCGCGATCGTCCCGCGGTCGAGGTCGATGACCTTCAATCCTTCTTCCGCTTTGTCGAGGCGGTCTTTCAAGGCCGCCGGAAGCAGCTCGGCGGAACGTTGGGCCGCATCAGTGGGACTGGCAGCACCGAAGCGCGGACGCGCCTTCGCGATCTGGGGATCGAACCGGAGCGGCGACCGCAGACACTCAGCCTGGGCGAGTGGGAGACCCTTTATAAGGGGTTTCAGAGCGTCGGCGGCTAAGCTCTAGCGCCACCAAGTGGAAGAACCCATCCGTTTCCCGCTCGAAGGCCCCGGAGGCTTTCGGGCCGTTCTGCGACACACCGCCTTCAGGAACATCTGGTTCGCGCAGCTTGCAGCGCAACTTGCGGACAAGTTCCTCCTCTTCTCGCTGATCATCCTCGCGTACAACATCTCAGGGGGCAGCACGCCGGTGGCCATCACGCTGCTCACTTATACGGTCCCGGCAGTCCTGTTCGCCCCGATCGCGGGCGTCATCGCGGATCGCTACAACCGCAAGCAAATCATGATGTGGTGCAACTTCGGCAGGGCCGTCGTTGTGGCCCTGATACCGCTCGCCGCACTTGTGCCCAGCCTGCGCGGCGAGTTCGGCCACCTGCTTTTGATCACGCTCATCTTTTCTGCGGTGGGCCAGCTCTTCGGCCCTGCCGAGGCCGCCGTCATCCCGACGATCCTCCCTCGGTCGGCGTTGATCACCGCCAACTCGATGGCGCTCCTGACCATGGTCCTGACGCTCGTCGTTGGTGGCGCTCTGGCGCCGATCGTTTCGAGGATCGACCTTTACGCGCCGTACTGGTGCGCGGTGGTGCTCCTGATCATCGGAGGAACGCTGATCTTCGCTTCGGAGATTCCCCACCTGCAGCGGGCGACCGAGCCTCCGGTGGCCGAGAGCCGCAACCGATTCCATCAAATGTGGGTCGAACTCAAAGAAGGCGTCGACGCGCTGCGCGCGTCGCGCGGGCAGATGCTTGCTTTCGGCCAGGTGAGCATCGCCGTGCTGGTGCTGTTCATGCTCTTCGCTCTGGCGCCTGCGTTCGTGAGCAGGGTCATCGGCATAGCCGCCCAGGACAGCTATCTCATCCTGGGTCCGGCGACCGGAGGGGCGATCCTCAGCGCTGTGCTGCTCGGGCAGTTCGTGCGCAACATCGACCGCTCGAGACTTCTCGCCGGATCGCTCTTGGCGAACGGATTTACCTTGCTGGCACTGGCGGCCGTACCGTCGGCGATGGCTCATTTCCCCAACCTGCAGGCGCAGAACCGCATCACGGCGGCCGCGTTCAGCTTTCTCCTGGGCGTTGAGTTCGGGGCGATCATGATCCCGGCGATCACCTACCTCATGGAGTCGACGAGCGACGAGATCCGCGGCCGGATCTTCGCGCTGCTCTATATGGTGATCAACGGCGTGACCGCCGTTCCAGTCCTCGTCGCCGCGGCCCTCGCTGACACCGTCGGCATCGCCCGCGTGATCGCGGGCCTGGGCATCCTTCTGATCGGGGGCGGGGTGGCGATCATCGCAGCCGGGAGGCGCGTTGCAACGCAAGGGCCAGTAGGACCGCCAGCATCATGAGAAAGACGAGGCCTCCGATGCCGAATCCACGGAGGATCGACTCGAGCTCGCCCAGGTTGCTGCCCACGAAGTAGCCCGCCACGCCCGCCACAGCGGCCCACGCCAGGCCGCCGGCCGCGCTGAACAGCTGGAACCGCCAGAACGGCATGCGGGACATGCCGGCAAGCATCGAGCCCCAGGTCCGCAGGCCAGGAATGAACCGTGCCGCGAGGATGGCCTTGTCACCGTGCCGCGCGAAGAGCAGCTCGGACAGCGCGATGTGGTCCGGGCGGATACGGAAAATGCCGCCGAACCGCTCGACGAACGGCCTGCCACCTTTGAAGCCGAGGTAGTACCCGATATCGGCGCCGACCGTGGTGGTGAGGAAGCCGATGAGGATGACAACGGAGACCGAGTGGTGCCGCGCGGCGGCCCAAGCCGCGGCTCCAAACAGCAACGCAGCTCCCGGAACCGGGACGCCTATGCCCTCGATGAGGACGCCCAGACCTGCAACGGGAATGGCGAGCGCATCGACGAGGTCAGTCCAATTCATCAAATGAGCGTCCATATACTGGACGACCCTATGGGCGAGTACGGCGATCACGAGTCAAACGACGACCCACTGCACGTGCTGCGGCACTCCACCGCGCACCTGCTCGCCGCCGCGGTCACCGAGCTCTACCCCGACGCGAAGTACGGAATCGGCCCCCCGGTGCAGGACGGTTTCTACTACGACTTCGAATTCAGCAAGGCCGTCTCGGAATCCGAGCTGGGTGCTATCGAGTCGCGTATGCGTCGCCTGGCGCAGGAAGACAGGCCGTTCGTCCAAGAGACATTGACCCGCGCGCAGGCGATAGAGGAGTTTCGCAAGCGTGGCCAGGATTACAAGCTCGAGCTGATCGCCGACAAGGTGGAGGGCGACGAGGTCAGCGTCTACCGGACCGGCGACTTCCTAGACCTGTGTCGGGGTCCGCACGTGAAGTCGACGCGCGACCTCAAGGCTTTCAAGCTGCTGCGCGTCGCCGGCGCCTACTGGCGCGGCGACGAAAAGAGACCACAGCTGACCCGCATCTACGGCACCGCGTGGGAAAGCCAAAAGCAGCTGGACGACTATTTAAAGTTCCTGGAAGAGGCGGAGAAACGCGACCACAAGAAGCTCGGCAAGGATCTCAAGCTCTTCATGGTCGACGACAGGGTGGGCCCCGGCCTGCCCCTGTGGCTGCCAGACGGGGCGACCATCCGGCGCGAGCTCGAGCGATTCATCGTCGACGAAGAGCTGGCCCGCGGGTATCTGCACGTGCGTACCCCTGATGTCGCGCGCCTCGACCTCTACCGGCAGAGCGGCCACGCACAGCTCTACGCGGAGTACATGTATCCGCCGATGAAGTTCGAGGACGGCGAAGAGCTCGAGCTACGCCCTGTGAACTGTCCGCACCACATCGTCATCTACCAGTCGGACCTGCGCAGCTATCGCGAGCTGCCGATGCGGATCGCGGAGATCGGCAACAACTGGAGATATGAGCGTTCTGGCACGTTGCTTGGACTCAACCGCGTGCGCGCCTTCGCGCTCAACGACGCCCACATCTTCTGCACCCCTGATCAGCTGATGGGTGAGGTCAAGGGCGCGATCGAGCTTGCTCTCTACTTTTCAAATGTGCTGGGCATCGAGGATTTCTCGTATCAGGTCTCCACGCGCGACGACGTGAAAGACAAATGGCTTGGCTCGGAGGAACAGTGGCAGGAAGCGCAGGCGGCCCTCATCGAAGCGCTCGAGTCGATGGGCCAGCCGTACAGGATCGGAGCGGGCGAGGCTGCCTTCTACGGGCCGAAGATCGATTTCCAGGTGAAGGATGCACACCGCAGGGAGTTCACCAATTCGACGGTGCAGGTCGACTTTCAGCTGCCGCAGCGATTCGAGCTCGAATATGTCGCGGAAGACGGCTCTCGCCAGAGGCCGATCATGGTGCACCGCGGCGCGGCTGGCTCGATGGAGCGGCTGTTCAGCTACCTGATCGAGCGCTACGCCGGTGCGTTCCCGGCCTGGCTTCACCCGATGCAGGTGATCGTGATCCCGATCACCGACGCGCAGATCGAGTACGCGCGCAAGGTGGCCGACAAGCTGCGCTCACTCCGTTTGAGGGTTGAGGTCGATGCGCGACCCGAGCGCATGCAGCGAAAGATCCGCGACGGCCAAGCACGCAAGGTTCCTTACATGGCGATCGTCGGCGCGCGCGAGGCGGAGACCGAGCACGTCAACATCCGCGGCCGGTCGGGGACCCAGGTCGATTCGTCGCTGGAGTCATTCGCGAGCATGATCGCGACCGAGGTCGCCGAAAAGCGCCGATAAGCTTCGCGGGAGAGTCAGCCATGTCGACCGACCAGGTCGTAACCCGCGCGCAGATACCGCAATTTCGACCGACTTGGTCGTATACCTGGGCCGGCGAACTAAAGGCCGCCCGGGATCCGGCCGAAGCAGTCGCCTTGAGCCGGGACCGCGACGAGCTTTCCGCTCGTGACGTCGCCGACGCGTGGCTGCTGCTGGTTGTCGCCTCCGGCGAGGACGTGCGTGTCATCGATCCACGTGCAGGCGAACAGGCCGCCCATCGAAACGCTGGTGCCTTGCAAAGACGTACCCGTGCTGTCGACCATTGCGATCCGGCTTCCGTCAGGCGACAGGTATTGGAACTCCGCCGCCTGGACCGGGTATGTGCGGACGGTGCCGGCATTCCAGTTGAGAACCTTGGACGTGGTGCCGTCCCAGCAGATGGCGCCTGCCGGCGAGGCCGGCCCGACGATCGGACAGGCGGTGACGCCGCCAATCGTGAAGCGACGGACTGCGGTGCGAGGGTCCACTACGTGAAGTTCCTGGATTCCGCAACAGAACGGACCTCCGCCTTGCGTGCATGAGGGGACCACGGCGACGACGAGATTGTCGGTCCCGTGCCAGCCGATGGGCCACAGGCCATATGCACCAGACGAGCTGAAGATGTCCACGTGGTTGGTGCCGCCGTTGACGTCTTCGACGTAGAGCCTGATCGAGACTCCTGACGCGCTGAAGTCGCTCACGATCACCGCGATGCGCCGGTCGTCTGGGCTGACCGAGAACGTGCTGCGTCGGGTCGCGGTTCCGACCGGAACTGTGGTGGCTCGGCCCAGGTCACCGTTGGAGGTGAGGAACCGCACGACTCCTTGGTCGTCCATGAAGTAGACCCGTGTGTTGCTGGTGCTGAGCGGCATCGGAACAACAGCGCCGGCTGCACTGGCGCACGAAACGTCAACAGGACGGTTGGCCTGCGCGCTCGCCACGACCCTGCCGTCGATGCCAACCAGGCTCACCGTGTAGATGCCGCTCAACGGGCTGACGAACAGGACTCCAAGTGGGTTCGCCGAAGCCACTGGGGAGGGGGTGCCCGAAGGAGCGGTCGCCGGAGTTGAGGTCGCGGCCGCCGGTGATCGCGACGGCGAGGCGCCGATACCCGGCGCGGTGCAGGCTCCGGTCAGCATCGCCGCCACCAGGACGAGTGCTCCATAACGCCCTGGCGTTCTCATCAGCAAAGGCAACGCTACTTTGCGAAGCGGGTTACGTTTCCGGTACGATCCTGCAACTGAAGCAGGGCACCGACCCTCACCCCCAGGGCTATGCTCGAAGGGGTCACGGTTAAGGCGGATGGCTTCAGGCTATCCGTTTTTGTTTTATTTAGTCGAATTGGAGGAACAGCAGAACCCTGAATTTGCTCGAGGTAGCGTCTCATCTCGTTTAAAGAGCTAAGGATCAACGATCAGATCCGGAGCTCCGAAGTTCGGCTGATCGATGACCAGAACA